>Ga0247611_10003609_pt1 | contig 22646 bp, 17 predicted proteins | sample 177DNAGHGhighgp2_FD_192422 | JGI IMG/M metagenome (GOLD analysis project Ga0247611, IMG submission 192422) | Sheep rumen microbial communities from Palmerston North, Manawatu-Wanganui, New Zealand - 1770 DNA GHGhigh gp2 | ecosystem: Host-associated > Mammals > Digestive system > Stomach > Rumen... | reverse complement strand
AATACTTAAGAGACGAAAAGCACAGGGACGTGCTCCTTTTCATCGATAATATCTACAGATTCGTTCAGGCAGGATCGGAAGTCTCTGCGCTCCTCGGACGTATCCCTTCAGCCGTCGGTTATCAGCCGACGCTTGGTGGAGAAGTCGGAGAACTTCAGGAGAGGATCACTTCCACCAGGAACGGTTCCATCACTTCCATCCAGGCTGTATACGTCCCTGCGGACGATATAACGGACCCTGCTCCGGCTACGACATTCGCACATCTCGATGCAAACATCGTTTTGTCCCGTGCGGTAGTCGAGCTCGGTATCTATCCGGCCGTCGATCCTCTCGAATCTTCTTCGAGAGTACTTACGGAAGACGTAGTTGGTGCCGAGCATTACCATGTTGCGCGTAAGGTTCAGGAGATGCTCCAGAGATATAAGGAACTTCAGGACATCATCGCCATCCTCGGTATGGAAGAGCTTTCCGAGCAGGACAGGATCATGGTATCCCGTGCGCGTAAGGTTCAGCGTTATCTGTCACAGCCATTCTTCGTAACGGCCGATTCGACCGGATTTGCTCCGAGATACGTACCTGTCTCCGAGACAGTAAAGGCATTCGGCGAGCTTATCTCAGGCTCTTTGGATCACATCCCCGAGCAGTGCTTCTTCATGAAGGGCGGCCTTGACGACATCATCAGCGCATATAAGGAAACCACTCCTTAATTATCCGATATGGCAGAGCACGAGTCCCACAAGATAAACCTTCTCATCGTTACCCCCGAAGCGGATTTCTTCGAGGGAATGGTCGATTCCGTAAGAATTCCGACGATTGACGGAGAGTTCGGATTCATGGCACGGCATACGCCTTTTGTTGCTGCGCTTGAGCCCGGAGCATGTGCTCTTACGACCGGCGGCAAGACAAGGTATTGCATGCTCTCTGAAGGTTACTGCGAGATCAACGGCATGCTCGCCCTCATCGTATGCAATTCTGCCGAGTGGCCTGAAGATCTGAGGATGAGGAGAATAGTCCTTGCATATAAAGCTTCTCTTGATGAGCTCAAGGACCATGTCGATAAGAACGGCAGACCTGTTTTCTATGAAGACAGTATCTCAAAAGGAAAACGCGCTCTTGCAAGGATGCGTTTCATCGAGCGTTACGGTTCCGATCAGCAGAGGGATAGACTTGCAGGCTACAAGAAGGCCGAGTTCCCTGACGGAATGCCGAGACTGCCGTAATTTTTTCTGTATATCTTAAGAATTCATAGATAAAAAATCCGCAAAAACAATATATAATATCCCTAGTGTGTCTATATATAGGGATGACTCTTTATGAGCAAGCTTCCTGAACTCTGATAAGACAATTATCTTAATATGTCGAGATCATCAAACCCGAAAGGATAATTGTTTTCAAATTCGCTTTTTGAGATTTTTTTATACCCTATCAGATCCAAAAGGGGTGGAGTGAAGAACTCATATCTATCTGAAGGATCAAAATATTCATTTATATGATTATCGTCTTTGGTTTTCATTGTTTTATTCCTCAAGTAAAATCGGGTTGTTAACACAAACTATATCTCTGTTGCCACAAATGATGTCTTTTAAATCGTCATTGAGAGCCTGATTTATCCCTTCATAGTCTTCTGTGGAAGCTAAATATATATATTTGCCGGTACACTTTTCAGGTTCTCCATTTGAAGCAATGAAGCATTCATCTTCATTTGTTTTAATATACAGAGTATCTTTTATTTCATCGAATCTGGCAATTCCATATGATAAACCGTTTTCTTCAGAAAACTCGACTATATCGTCATAAGTTACTGTTGATAGGTTTTCATATGTTTTTTTAAATAGTAAAAATGTCTTTTCCAACTTAAACCGCAACACTTTTATTTCCTCCGTAAATCGTATTCGAATGCAGAAATGATATTTATTATTCCGGAGTATTCTATGCCCTCAATGATTAATTCTCCGCTTATTTTGTTAATTGAATAAAAGATTCGCCTCTTACTGTTTATGTCTATATGCCAGATATCTTTATCGCCTTTATGTTTTCCCTTTATCTTTCCAAAGTGCTTTTTAGCATGGCCTTTAGGGTTGGTTGGGTTTTCTTGTAATTGATTTCTTATTTTAAGATACTTGTCATATAGTTTTTCTGCTTTTAACTTTTCGATATCAGCTAATGCTTTTTCAGTTTCCACTACTTTATACATAAGCCATCCCTATTATATCACCCATGTCTTGTCAGTATTCTGTCTTGTTCACTTTTTCAGTCCCGAACCTGAATTCTATGTCTCCTATTGTTATCTTTTGGCCTGATTTTATTTCATATGTTCTGCCGTTCTCGAGAGGAGAGTCTTCGATATAAGTCTTTCCTTTTCCGTTTGAAGGCATGAGATAATAAGAGCCGTTCTCCTGTTTTATTACCGCGTGAAGAGGGGAGACCTGCGGATCATCCAGAACTATGTCCGAAAGGAAACAGTCTGAACCTATATAGGTCTCATCAAGATAAACGGAGTATTGCGGTTCGATGCCGCGGCTGTCCGAGATCAGAGATAATCTGCCAGATAAGATCGGGTTCAGTTGTTGCGTTTGTTCAACAGCCCCGTATTGCAGGTCCGCGTTCTGATTGTCTTTGTCATGTCTTTCAGTCTCTGACAAAAGTGCGTTATCCGAGAAAAGGACAGAGCTCCGCTGTCTTGATATCTCCTGTGATCTTTCGTGTTCTATGTTCTCTTTGTGTTTCTTCTTTCCGAGAAGGGATACCACGAGTATCAGTGCGGAAAGAAAGAAGAACAGGAGACACGGAAGAGCCGTCTGCCGTATAAGAAGAACGAAGGCGAAAACTGCTGATAAGACTGAGACGAGTAGATCCTTCTCAGTCTTCGATAGCGTTTTAGAAGATGAGGTGTTCTCCTGTTCTTTGGGATTACCTGAAGGAAGAGCATCGCTTCCTTCATCAGTGCCCTTTATTATTCCCGCTATCTTCAGGAACATATCCTCGTTGTTTTCTTTTACGCTGAACACCAATGCGTTTATCTCGTCTTCTGTAAGGATGCTCTTGAAGAAATCGCAGTTTAAGAGCTTCTCGAGTCTGGATGCGCCGAGTGACGAAAGACATAATTCGTCAGGTGAGATCTTCAGCGGCAGACAGCAGAGTTTAATCGCGATGCCTTCCGTATCGGTAAAGATCATGTCGGGATCGAGAACGATGCAGGAAGGGGAGATAAGACTGTCCAAGAGCTTTATGAAAGAAGTAAAAAGGTCACCTGCGGCCCTGCGCCTCATATTCAGAAACTTAGCTTCCTTTTTGCGTGAGGTGAACTTCTTCCCGGAGGAAAACACGGAAAACTCAGGGTCAGTCACCTGCACATAACCTGAAAACTCAAAACAACACAATATTCCGGAACCGATGTATTCTGTCGTGGGAGGGAGATAGAAGTCTGACCTGTTGCCGGCAATTACCTCTTCGGCGTAGCTGCATAATCTATCCGGGCTGTCAAACTTTTCCATTGCGTAGTATCCGAAGGGACCTTTTTTGATCTGCATATTTTGTTCCTTACTTTTGGTCGGTCAAAAACTTCATTTGTGCATAAATGTCAGAACGCGGATGTTATCTTTGAATCGTCAAAACAATAATCCATAACCTTCTGTCCGTACTCTGACAGACCTGCTCTGAAGAGCAGTGCAAGGGCAACAAGGACCGCGATGATGATAACTATCTCAACGGTTCCCATTCCTCTTCTATTCAGCCGTTTCTTTGTCTTTCTCATTGTCGTTCCTCCTTTGTTTATATGCCGAGAGAGATAATTGCGGGTGTCATTGCTACCATAAGCACGCTTATGAAATCCAGCGTCATAGGCAGTATCATTCCTAGTGCCTCTCGCTCCTGTCTTTTGCGGGAGGCGTTCCTGCATAAGTTCCAGCAGGACTGGGCCTGAAGATCTAACATGTTCAACACTTCTGATGTGCCGAGCCTTCCGTATCTTGCGATGAGAAGGAGAGCCGCCTGAGCTTCGGGGATCTGTATCCTTAATGAGAATTTTTCCACTGCGTCCGATGCGGGTATACCGCTCAGGATCATTGCCCTCAGGTTCTTTATCTCAAGTGAAAGACTCTTATTCTCACCAAATGCTTTCGAGCATATCGATATGGCTTTCGGGAGCTGCATTCCCGATTCGAGAAGTGTTGAGATCAGACACATGAACAACGGAATGTCGCTCATGAGTTCCTCTCTTTTGCGTTCAACGTCAGAACGTATCTCACAGCTGCCGAGTATTACTACCGCCGCCGCGAATAAAAGTGCGAAGGCCGGATTCTTACCGAGGCTCATTAGGATAGCTGCTCCGAGTACCAGAGATACGAAGCCTGTGATCAGCTGTTTTTTCAGGTACTGCTCATATGTGTAGTCGGGGTTGACCGAAAGCTCGTTGAACAGTTCGTGCCGTGCCGTAATGAAACCGGCAGGGAAGACCTTTTTCACAAGTTTTGTCAGAGGTGTTCCTTTCTTTCCGGATGCCGTAACCGCGCTTGCAAGTTCGGACTTATATGCTTTCCTTCCTTGCTCGTGAGACATGAACCTCAGGAGCATTGCGCAGGCGACTGTGCAGACACCGAACGCTGCTGCGAGAAGTATGGACCCCGTCCTTGTGCTTCTGGCAAGATCAAGATATTCAGGGCTCATGTAATTGAGTGCAAACGTCACACCGAAAGGCATGGCACAGAGTATGGCGGCTTCGGCATTCTTGCCTGCATTTGAAGCAGCTATCTCGCCCTGTACCGCATTAAGTTCCGAGAGCATCTGACATGAACTTCTCAATATCGACAGACTGTTGTTGCCGACCTCGCCCGATATCGCCAAGGCATGGAAAACGGGTACCGTCTCGGGAAAGTCGATCTGCTGTGCGAATATGTTCAGTGATTCCTCGAGACTGACATGCAGTTTTAAGTTGTTCTCCAGATTGATGAGAGGTTTTAAGAGCATCGAGCGTTTGCCGAATGTCTTCTCGATTACCGGTCTTATCAGAAGAAGTGATTTCTCTATCGAATAACCGCTCGATACGCTCGTGCATAGCACCTGAAGCAGAACGAGGAGCTGTGTCCTCATGTGCCTGTAGTTGTTCGAGTAGATCTTCTTCATCGCTTCTTTCCAGGGCAGTATGCTTAGGATGACGGCGAGTATGAGCCTGATCATTTCAGAACCGATGAACAGTCCGGATGCGAAATAAACGGCGGCAACGAATACGGGGTATACCCATACCGTCTTTGCAAGGAAAACAGGGAATGAATGACACTTCTTAAGCACGGTATGCTTTTGCTTTCCTGATATCTTCAATGTCTGCGATACGCTCAAGTCCGTCACCTCCTTTGTTCCTGAATAGTGTTTTTAATCTGTATCCGTGATCCTGCGGAGGCAATACCTCGCAGATCTCATCTATATATCTTTTTCCTTCGCGGCTCCTCATTATGTGGAGCACGATGTTTATCCCCATGGATGCCTGGGAAAGGATGGCGTCGTAGGGAAGACTCGAACCTGACATTATCATGGCGGTAAGACGTTCCATCATCTCGAGGCAGGAGTTGCTGTGACCGGTGCTCATGGAGCCCGGATGACCGCTCGTAAGGCACGACAAAAGATCTGCGCTTTCCTTTCCTCTGACCTCGCCGACAATGATCCGGTCAGGCCTCATCCTGAGTGATGCCCTTATCATCATTCCGATATTAACTTCGCCTGTTCCGTCTGGCCCCGGGAGCCTTGCTTCCATCTTTACGAGATTATCTATACCCTGGAGATTGAGCTCGGCTGAATCTTCTATAGTGACGATCCTTTCTGTCTTTGGGATGAACCCCGAAAGGCAGTTTAGGAACGTTGTCTTTCCCGAACCTGTACCGCCGCAGATGAATATCGTTCTCTTGTTCCTGACACATTCTGCAAGAAACCTTGCAGCTTCCTCGCTTATGAAACCCTGCCTTATGAGTGATACGATGTCATGGGTGATACCCGTGAACTTTCTTATCGTTACAGTGGTTTCCCTCGTGATAGGCGGCAGCACGGCATTTGCTCTCGAGCCGTCAGGCAGCCTTAAGTCCGCTATCGGATATGCTTCGTTCAACGGTCTGTTCTGGTTTGCAAAGAAGCAGGAGATGCAGGTCTTGAGTGATTCCTCGTCACGGAAAGCTAAGTCTGATCTGTATAGCTTTCCGTTTCTTTCGTAGAAGATCTTATATGGTCCGTTTACCATTATTTCCGTGATCGTCGGATCCTCCATCAGAGGTTCGATCACGTCCAGTCTCCTGAGAGAATTGAAGACAGACTGAGCCATCTCGCGCTTTTCGTCCAGGCTCATCCTGCAGGAAGTGTTTTCTGATATCACATCTGAGATTATCTCGCGGAGTTTTTCGTCAGAAGGATCTGTCTCGCCCGAGATGGTATTAAGGACGCAATATGTTATCTGCTCTTTTATGTCGACAGTACCGGTCCTTGAAGGCGTCATACGGCAATTTCCCTCTGACCGATGTTCTCTTCATCGCCGGTCTCATTGGGACCGGCTGCGTAATAAACCGTGATCCTCTCCGGTCCCAGGATCTTTTTAAGCATTGATATGAGATCCTGTGCTCCGGGATCTTCGCTAGCGGTCTTAGACGGCAGGAGTATGTATACCATGTCGCATCCGCAGAGCAGTTCGGGAAGATCCTTTGTCCTGAAGCCTTCAATGACGGCCAGAACGTTGACCGATCTTGTCTTTGAATGCACGAGTTCCGCCGCGAGGTTCATGAGTGTGACAGAGCGTCCTGCTCCGAGATCGTAGACATCGTCGTAATTTGTACAGCTTCCCGGAGTGAGAAAACCGAGGTCATCCATATTGCAGTACTTGAGAATATCTTCGGGTGTGAATCTTTTTGATCTGCAGGCTTCGAGAAGCGAAGTCATGTTGCATCCCGAAGATCCTTTCCATAATGCTCTCAGTTTGCTCGTGAAATCGAGTCTGATGTTGATGTCGGCACCTCTGAAACTGTCAGACAGTTCGCATATGAATCTGTCCCTTACGTCTGTGTAGACGAACGGAATGACGGCGGAGAGAGTTCCTTTGACCGGGCCGGGTATTGTGGGTGTTTCCATAGGTGTGCGTAACAGGTGTATGAGTCTGGCACAGTCTATCGCCCCGCCGTCTTCCGTAAGCCTTATTGGAGAGGTTGTATGTGAAAAAGCTTGTTCTTCATTCATGTCAGCAGGATCGTATATGACCTTGGTGTAGCTGCTGAAACGGTCGTCCAGATCATCTGGTTCAAGGTAGGGATCGACGATATAGGCGTCAGGGAAGAAACTGCTCAGGCGTTTTTTGAGAAGCGTATAGATATATCCGTTCTTCTCGTAGATCTTTATCGTGAAAGCCATATTCTGTTCCTCCTTGCGTCATTGGTTGATAAGCCGGATTGTAAGGCCGGAAAGCCTTTGATAAAAGCGACAAAATACGACAAAAACGACAACGGAAGGTGCCATGAAACACGGTTTTCGCAGGGTAATAAATTAATTAATATTATTAACGTTTCGGCATTCCGTAACTGTTTTCGAAAAGATTTTTTCAAACCTTGCCGTCATATGCACCGGGACAATTGACAAAGGGAGTGAGGAAAAGTAAAATCATCTCACAATAAAAACAAGTTCATTGCTTATCAAGAGAGGTTCTAGGGACCGGCCCGTTAAGAACCCGGCAACCGCGGAAAGCAGCGGTGCCAATTCCGGCAGGGAAACCTGAAAGATGAGGATCGTTTATAAAAAGACGTTGGCCTTCTCCTTTCAGGGGAAGGTTTTTTCTTTAACAAAGGCATTGAACGGAAAGGAAAGACAATGAGAAATAAAAAAGGAAATTGGCTGTTCACTTCTGAATCCGTTACGGAGGGACATCCCGACAAGATCTGCGACCAGATCTCTGACAGCGTGCTCGATGCGATACTTGAGCAGGACAGCACGGCAAGAGTCGCATGCGAGACTTGCACGACTACGGGTATGGTACTCGTCATGGGCGAGATCTCAACATCGGCTTATGTCGATATTCCCTCGATAGTAAGGAACAAGATCAAGGAGATCGGATACAACTCCAGCGATATGGGTTTCGACAGCAATTCGTGCGCGGTGCTCACATCGATCGATGAGCAGTCCCCCGACATCGCAATGGGCGTCAACGAGTCATATGAGGCTCGTCACGGCGGCGAGAAGGAACTCGATACCGGTGCAGGCGACCAGGGCATGATGTTCGGTTATGCAAACGATGACACACCCGAGCTTATGCCGATGCCGATATCTCTTGCACACAAGCTCACAATCCGCCTTACCGAAGTTCGCAAGAACGGTGCGGATTTCTTAAGGCCTGACGGTAAGTCACAGGTAACCGTAGAGTATGAGAACGATAAGGTGAAGAGGATCGACGCGGTAGTCATCTCTACTCAGCACAGCGCAGACGTGACTCTCGAATACCTTGAGGATTACATCAAAGAGAACGTCATCAAGCCCGTTATCCCTGCGGAGCTCATCGATGAGAACACGAGGATCTACATCAATCCTACGGGAAGATTCGTGGTTGGCGGACCTCAGGGAGACTCCGGTCTTACGGGAAGGAAGATCATCGTCGACACATACGGCGGTTTTGCGCGTCACGGCGGCGGATGCTTCTCCGGAAAGGACCCCACGAAGGTCGACCGTTCCGCATGCTACATGATGCGTTATATCGCAAAGAACATCGTTGCGGCAGGAGTCGCATCGGAGTGTGAAGTACAGGTTGCTTATGCTATCGGTGTTGCAAAGCCGGTATCGGTCATGGTCGATACGTTCGGAACGGGAAAGATCGACGATGAGAAGATCACTGAGATCGTCAATAAGGTATTCGATTTAAGACCTGCAGCCATCATCAGGGATCTGGATCTCAGAAGACCCATCTATGCGAAGACTGCAAGCTACGGTCACTTCGGCAGGACTGATATCGACCTGCCCTGGGAGAAGACCGACAAGGCCGAGGAGATAAAGAAGCTCGCAGGCATCTGATAACTTCCGTTCATAGGACAATATAATTCATAACGCCCGGTTTCAGTCTCAACTTTAACCGGGCGTGTTGTTTTCGGGAAATATCTCTGATAGCATTTGAAAAAGTCTTTACACGGAAGAATATGCATGAAAAAAGAACCCAAAGACAAGCCTCTGACACTGACGACGGCTGATGTAGGCAAAGAGATAGAAGACGCTAAGGTCACCTGCATAAAGGTGTTCTGCCCGAGGAAAGATAACGGTTTTGTGTCTTTTCTCTGCGATGGCAGGTTTACCGTTGCCGGCAAGTCAAAGGTGGACATCGTGGAGGGCGGAACTTATTTCATCTCCGGCAAAGTCACGGAATGGAACAACAGGCCTCAGATAACGTTAAAGAAGATAAAGGAAGACGAGGATGCGGGCGTGACGCCGCTTATAGCTTCTTTTCTTGCCGACAACATAGACGGTTTGGGAAAGGTAACTGCTGATGCCCTTGCGGAGAAATTCGGCGCGGATGTTCTGAAGGTCCTGACCGAGACGCCTGAGCAGGCAGCTTCGGGAATCAAGGGCTTATCCTCCGAAAGAGCGGTCGCAATTTGCGATCAGCTTACCGAGGACTTTGATTTCTATACGCGCGGACTCGAGGCCAAGCTCATGGGGTTTTCCCAGCTTCAGATAAAGCTTTTAAATAATCTCGGATTACTTGACTTGGAGAAAATCAGGAAGGAACCTTATTCCCTTATGGGTCACGGTATCGTGGGTTTTGAACTCCTGGACCGGATAGCCATGGGTGAGGGTTTATCTACTGTTGCAACGGAGAGGATAGCCGCAGCTCTTTACCAGGCATGCATAAATCTTCATGAAGATACAAAGTCAACTGCGCTGAAACCCGTGGACGTCAGATGCAAGGCGTTGGAATACGTAAACCGCAACGAGCCCAAGCTCACATCAGATCAGTTTTCCGCCGTTTTCAGGGCGGGTGTTTCTCTTGCAATCGAAGAAAAGAAGATAGCAGTATATAAATATGATTCCGGAAAATGCGCGGTATGTGATGTTGAGGATGAGCAGGCGAGATTTGCCACGATGAGTTATTTCGCGTCTGAACTCGAGATAGAAAGACGCGTCAACAGGATGCTTAACTCCAAGCTTATGCCTCCGCATAAAGACGAGAGCGACAGGATAATGAATGAAGTAGCATCCGATATGGGCATCATTCCCGACAGGTCGCAGTTAGAGGCTCTATATCTTTGCATGTACAGTCCGATAAGCGTCATCACGGGAGGCCCGGGAACGGGCAAGACCACCATCATGGGCATTTTGGGTGAATACTTCAAGAGAAATAACATAAAGTGCCTTTATGCGGCACCGACCGGCAGGGCTGCGAAGAAACTGTCGGAGGCTTGCGGGAGCGATGCTTCAACCATTCACAGACTTTTGGGCGTGAAGATGACCATGGATCCTGACGAGGAAGACCAGCTCCCGCCTGACAGGGCAGGACAGTACAACAGCCTTCTTTTCGTACACGGAAAGGATAATCCTCTAAGTGCGCGCGTTATCGTGATAGACGAGATGTCGATGGTCGATACGATGCTGTTCAGGCATCTTCTCGATGCCGTCGATAAAGGCACTTCGATAATATTGGTAGGCGACCCCGATCAGCTCCCGTCAGTCGGATGTGGAAATATCTTAAGCGATCTCATATCCTGCGGATCCATCCCGAAGGTTACGCTAGATGCCCTTCACAGACAGGACGACAACGGTACGATAGCTGCCAACGCAAGACTTATCCTTGAAGGACGGGAGCCTAAATGCGAGGGTGAGGATTTTGAGGTCATCAGCTGCAAGACCGAGGAGGAAGCCCAGGAGATCATCGCGAGACTCGTAATGGAGCATAAGGACGAGGACATAATCTGTCTTACTCCCACCAAGAACGAGAACGTGGCTCTCGGTACCGTGCAGCTCAACAAGATGATACAGTCGCTCCTTGTGAAGGAAGACGATGAGAAGATAATCAGAAGAGGCCAGAGCCTTGTCCTTCACATCGGCGATAAGATAATGCAGAACAGGAATGACTACTCCACAGAATGCACCGATCCTTTGACAGGTGAAACGGTGCAGGGCATATTTAACGGCGAACTCGGAACGGTGACTGACATAGACCCCTTGAAAGGCACCGTTACCATAACCTTTGATGAAGGGAAGACCGCCGAATATAAGGGCAAGCTCCTCGAAAACATCGACCTGGCTTATGCGGTCACCGTGCATAAATCACAGGGCTGCGAATTCGACAGGGTAATAATCGCACTGGGAAAGATGAATGCGCTCCTTTATAAGCGCAATCTGCTCTACACGGCCGTCACTAGAGGCAAGATGAACGTTACCATAGTCGAATACGACGGCACTCTCGGAAGGTTCTTAAGAGCGCCCAAGGGCGAGACGAGGGAGACCTGCTTAAGAGACCTTCTTAAGACGGTCGATCACAGAAGAAAAAAGTAATGGGTATTTCCCGCTGCAGATTTCACAGCACTGTTGTACCGGGAGAGATAAGAGAAGCGTTAAAAGGGGCCGTGGATCTTATTCTTCCTTACAAGTGCGCCGTCTGCGGCAGCGTCTCCGATACGGAGGACAGGTTCGGAGGATACGATGAACTGTACCGCTCTTTATACGGCGGCGAGTCAGGTCTTCATATCTGCGGCAAATGCCTCTCGCATATCGGTTTACAGGATCAGACAAGGAGATGGTTCCTGTGCCTTTCGAACCCTGTCGAGAACGATCCCTGCCCGGGTCTCGCACTTTATATGCCATTTCCGTATCAGGGTACGGTCGGGAAATGCATTCCCAAGATAAAATTCTCGAAAAAGACAGAACTTGCAAGATTCTTCGGTTGTCTTTTGGGGTCATCTCTTTGCGGTGAGGATATAAAAGCTGATATTGTCGTTCCGGTTCCGCTGTCCGCGGAAAGACTTGAGGAAAGAGGATTTAATCAGGCCTCTGAGATCGCTTATCCGGTTGCCAAGCTTTGCGGGATACCGTTTGTCGAAGATTGCCTGATCAGAACGAGGGACACCGGACGTCAGACCGATATGAAGGACAGTTTCAGAAGGGCGGACAATATAAAGGACGCGTTTGCGGTAAGCGACAAATGGGATGTGACAGGCCTTACCGTAATGGTCGTTGATGACGTGTCGACAACGGGCGCGACTCTTCATGAGACTGCCAAAGCCTTGTACAAAGCAGGAGCCTCAAAAGTCTTGTGCGTTGCTCTTGCAGGAAACAGGACAGTTAAGAACGCGGAGGCTTTCTGACGGGAAACACGGTTGCAGATTGCACAAACCGGCAGCAGATATTTCTTTATTCATATCCTTCAGTCAGATGTATAATGATATCGGGATAATAAGAATAAAGTGGGGTATTAATATGGGAAAAATCAAACCTGTAGTTATTTTCATGGCTGTCGTTATGCTTACACCGATGCTGATGTCCTGTTCACCGGCTAAGAAAAAGACTAATGTTGTCAAAGAAGACGATCCCTGGTACGAATCGACAAGGTTTGAACTGGAGAAAAACTTGAAGCCATACGAGGAACTTGGCAGATCCGTGGAATGTACCAGCGGGAACTTGATCTTTTCGATCTATTCCAAGAGTCCGGACAGATGGGGAACATCCCAGATGATCCTCGATACATACGATCTTGACGGAAAACGCATCAAGCATACTGAAGTCACCAGCCCTGACGGGGCTCGTGTTCAGGATATTTATGCTGTCGGTTCCGATCCCGAAGGAAAGACTTTAAGTGCCGTGTTTTTCCTTAATTACAGCGGAAGGGGAAGTTTTTCATTTGCGGATATAGATGTGGAGACCGGAGTGATATCAAACATACAGGAAGTCATAAGCAAAAAAGTAAAAGCCGCGACAGGTACAAGCGGTTCATTATCCAATGTTTCATTTATCGGGGATTACGCAGTCGTTGAGCTGATCGGAGATTATAACGCCGGCAGGAGTTCGCAGTGGGAACTGATGCTGTTCAAGGACCGTGAATTTGTAACCGATTTTGATATGTCGACACTTAATCTGTTTTATTTTCTGGGTGGTTTATCTATTGATGAATCTACAAACACCTTACACGCGACAGGTCTTGAAACTAACGGCATAATTTCCATGGTGTTTGATATTAACAACGGACAACTGAAAGATAAGATCAACATACAGGGAGCAGAAGGCGCGACGGATGATCTGGCGGAATATACCACAACGTCAGACGGTGATATGTGCAAGCTGGATTCGTTCGGGAATATCGTAAAGCTCGATGTTAACAGCATGACTCCTCAGACCATTGTCGATACCAACTGGTATACTCCGTTTTTTCCTGCGTCGGCAGGTGTCTTAAGTGATGACAGGATCGGCTTTAGTGCAGGTATCGTGAGCTGCAACGAGGACAGGACCATTATCATCGAATGTGAGTCGAGATCTTACGGCGATAACGACCACAAGTTCACCGAGTACATCCGTGTGTTGAAAAAGGCTGATAAAAACCCTCATGCCGGCAAACAGATAATCGAACTGGCTCTGCCGGTTAATTCCGGCGTCTCGTATTATCTTGCGAGCGCTATATATGAATTCAACAGATCAGACGGTGAATACATCCTTCGTGTGTGGGATAAGTATAAGAACGGAACAACTCTGGGAATGATGGTTCCCAATGCCGATGAGAACGAGACTGAATTATATGAGATGATACAGGATCTTAAAGATGACGATGCACCTGATATCGCCATAGGTATTCAGAAAGATTATGCAATGCGTGATGACGTCTTTATGGATCTGACGGGATTTATCGATCCTGATGTCGCAGAGAAGCAATACACTAATATCTTTGAGGCAGGAAAGATCGACGGCAAGCTGTATTTTCTCCCGGTAACTCTGGAAATAGAAGGACTTGTCACGAATTCCGATCTTTTGAAAGACGGTGCCGAAGGGATAACATTCGAAGAATTCGACAAGATGATAAAAGAAGATCTGGACGGCTTTTCGCCTTATGATCATCAGTACTCGACTGTCTATAACAAACGTGATTTCATCCTGTCATGCATAGACACGAAAAGCGTTATCGAGGGTGAGAAAGTTGATTTCGGAACGGAGCAGTTCCGTTCCGCAGTAGAATATGCAAATGAGAATATCGCTTATGATGATCTGAACAGTACTCCTCAGGAATACATATACGATATTGACCACAGGGAAAGAACGGAATGCTATTACGAAAGGATCAACGATTATCTTGATTATGTGCATGCGTGCTATTCGTCCAAAGGACAATATGTAATTATCGGAACACCTTCCGTTGATGCGTCCGGGCCGAGATTCAGAGCCGTTGAGACGATATCCGTATCTGCAACCACAGATGTGACCGAAGGCTGCAGGAGATTCATAAACTATCTTTTCTCGGGCGCGGCAGTAAGCTTCGGAGAATGTGACTTCATGGAGATAGTTACGAACAGGGAGATCTTGGAAAAGAACGTAACGACTCTTTCAAAGAATAACAACGAAGCATTTGAACTGTATCAGGCCGCCAAGAAAAGCGCGGCGATAATTCCGAATCCGGCTTACGAGCGTGCAACGGGTGATAAGGAATCAACTGACGAAATGTGCGACAGTTTCCTTTACAGTATGTCGACTATCTCCACTTACTATTATGAAGATAAGCAGATCGTAAAATTCGTGTTTGAAGAGATCTCACCTTATTATGTCGGTGACCGTTCGCTTGACGATGCTATCAGGTTCCTGAATGACAGGACGGAAAAATACCTGGGAGAGATGTGAACTCAGCGGGAACTGAACACTCTTAAGCAACTCTTATATTTGGAGTTGAAGTTTAATGTGGGGATAATATCATGAAAAAAACAAGAATAGTTGCATTTGCCATGGCAGTCATTTTGCTGTTGCCGGTGCTTGCGTCCTGTTCCCCGGGAAAGACAGGAAACAATACGGTCAAAGAAGATGATCCGTGGTATGATTCGACCAAGTTCAAGATCGAAAAAGACATACGGCAATATGAACAATTGGGGAATACCGGGATCTGTACTGGCAACGACCGGGTGTTTTCCGTATATCCTTTGTCAAAGGATCATTGGGGTTCGTGCAGAACGGTTCTTGATACTTATGATCTTGAAGGAAACCTGCTCGGGCGGAAGGAGCTCTCCTGTCCTGACGTTTTCCGTGTTCAGAGTATTTATTCTGTAAGCGCGGATCCTGACGGAAAGACCGTAAAGGCAGCTGTTTACCTCAATTCTTCCGGAAAACAGTTTCAGGCCTTTATCGATATCGATACTGAGACAGGAACGGTATCGAACATAAAGAACGTATTGAATAAGGGAAACACCTTCTACAATGATGTTTATGATATAGACATTATCGGCGACTATGCCGTTGTGACATTAAATAACAGTGCCGGTGCAGCGGAAGTTTCTTTTTCGCTCTTATTGTTCAAAGATTCGGAACTTGTCGGTGAACTTGATACCTCGACAGTAAACATTAATTATTTCTTTGAAGGTTTTTCATTGGATCTTTCATCGGATTCTTTGTATGTCACAGGCTATGAATACGGCGATATTGTCATCCTGGCATTCGATATCAATAACGGAAAGCTCAAGAGTAAGAAAAGTCCCGGCGAGTCGGATGATAAGACGGTTGACTTGTCGGAATATACTGCAACGGACAGAGGCGATCTGTGCAAACTCGATTCGCTCGGCAATGTCATGAAGATAGATGCCGAAACAATGACTCCCGTGACAATGGTCGACACTAACTGGTATACGCCGTTCTTCCATCCTACGCGGTCAAGTTATCTTTTGACCAATTCCTATATCCTGAGCTGTACCGAGACAAGGACAGTCATACTTGACCAGGTAAATGTATCCTACGGAATTGATGATCAGAACACCTATGAATATGTTACCGTTCTCGAAAAGGCAGAAAAGAATCCTCATGCTGGAAAAGAGATCATAGAAATTGCTGTGCCGGTCTATTCTGAAGGAATCTCGGATTATCTGGCAAAAGCCGTATATGAATTCAATAAGACGGATGACCGGTATCTCATAAGGGTATGGGATAAGTACAAGAGCGGATTCACATTGGGAAGAATGGTCCCGAATGCTGACGAAAAAGAGACGGAAATGTATGAGATGATCCAGGACTTGAAAGGTGACGAGGCTCCGGACCTTGTCATCGGTATCCAGCAGAATTATGCGATGCGCGATGATGTCTTTATGGATCTGACGGATTTCCTTGATCCTGAGGTCATGGATAAACAATATACCAATATCATCGAGGCCGGAAGGTACAACGGTAAACTTTATTTCCTGCCGGTAACTCTGGAACTGGAGGGGCTTGTTATAAATACAGAACTGCTCAAAGACGGTGCGGAAGGAATAACGTTTGAAGACTTCGACAGGATGGTAAAAGAGGAGCTTAACGGCTTTTCACCGTATGACTATCCTGACTCGCTGTATTGCGACAAACTCTCTTTTATCCTTTCATGCATAGATACGAAGAGTGCGATCGAAGGTGAGGATGTTGATTTCGGAACAGAGCAGTTCCGTTCCGCAGTGGAATATGCGAATGAAAACTTCGTTTATGACGATGACGATAGTGTGCCTGTTGAGTATTTATATGATTCTGACTCCAGACATAAAGGAGAATGCTGTTATTTAAAGATCACCGATTATCTGGAGTTTGTACATATCCTCAACGATCAGGACGGACACTATGCCATTATCGGAACACCTTCGGTCGATGCATCAGGTCCCAGATTTACTGCTCTTGAGACTGTTTCAGTGTCGGCGGCCACCGATGTGAAGGACGGCTGCAGGAAGTTTATTAATTATCTGTTTTCGGGCAGCGCTTACGATCACGATGTATGCGAATTCAGGAATCTCGTAACTAACAGGGATATCATGAACAGAAACATCGAAACCCTTACGCTGCGCAACAACGAGGCATTTGAGCTGTATCTTGGTTCAAAGGAGAGCGGCGTGATAAGGGTGCCTCCGAGCGTGGAAAGGGCATATGGCGATAAATATGCAACGGATGATATGCGAGAGAGTTTCCTGAGCAGCATGTCAACGGTCTCCACATACTATTACGGTGATCCGAAGATCACCGGGTTTGTTATGGAAGAAGTCGCTCCGTATTATGCCGGCGACCGGTCTTTGGACGATGTTGTCAGATATCTGAATGACAGGACGACCAAATATATCAGGGAGATGTAACCTCATCCGATATTTAAGGAGAGCCGTGAGCGGATCAGACCGTTCCGGAAACTCTCAGCAGAGTGGATACAAAGACGTATAAGAAGTCGATCATGCCTGCGGCGAGCACGAGAACGAGCCAGACGCGCTTGACGCTGAACTTTCTGTTCTTCCTGAGCTCGTCGTGCAGAGGCGTGATGATGTTCCTGAACAGAATAATCTTCTTCTTTGTAAGTCTTCCCACGGTGATCTTAAGGATCGAGATGCCGCCGTCGCAGAGGAACGGAAGTCCTACTATGAAGTAAAGGAACGGTACCCTGCAGTAGACCAGGAAGAAGGCGATAAAGAGTCCGAGCGATCTGGAACCCGCGTCGCCCATGAGCATCTTTGAAGGGTTGAAGTTGAACATGAGATAAGCCAGGAGCGAAGCGATAAATACGATGGTAAGTATTATCGAGTTCCTGTCAAAGAGAGACTCTGCCATAAAGCCCATGAGGAATGTCGTGAATACCGCGAGTATGGAGAGTGTGCCGGAAAGACCGTCAATACCGTCCGTAGCGTTGGTTGCATTGATGGATACGATGAAGAGGATCACGCAGAGTATATAGAAGAGAACGGGGTGGATATCGATGTAAGCGCCCGTTATCGCGATATAGACTCTCGTGCCGAAGAAGTGAAGGCAGAAGAAAGCAGCGATAAGTGAGATCACTACGTCGAGGGCGCCTTTGATATATTCGTTCCACGGCTTTTTCGAACGGTCATCAAGCCAGCCGGTGACCATCTCGGCAAAGATGCAAAACAAGCCAAGGCCAAGGCCCGTAACGACATTTCCGTTCTCAAAGAATCCCTTGCCGGAAGTGACGGGATTTATGAAGAAGCAGAGTATAGCCGACAGGATGAGGAAGACCAGAGTGAAATAGAACCCTACTCCGGTAGGTTTTCCGATATTTACTTCGGCGCCCTGCGCGAACTTGCGTCCGCGGTCATGTCCCATAAGGATGTTTTCGCCGGGAAGGAACTTGAGAAGTATAAGCGTAATGGCAAAACCGGCAACCAGTCCGACAGCCATCTTGATGATAAAATACATTAAATTAACCTCACTCATAAGGTTTAGATCGACATCTGCATTATACCTTATGGATAAATCTAATAAAAATGTGAAATAGTTCAATAAATGGAGCCGATTTACTCGTCACTGTTGGCCAAATGTGTTAACATAATCTCTTGTTATAAGGAGAAAATACTATGGACTACAAAGATTTGATCGCTTCCAATCTGCATGAATGCACAGGCCTTGATAAAGAACAGATACTGGGCCTCATAGAAATACCGCCGAAGCTCGAGATGGGTGACTATGCATTCCCGTGCTTCGTGCTCGCAAAGACGCTTCATAAGGCTCCGCCCATGATCGCCAACGAACTCAAGGCTTCAGAAGAACTCGTAAAGGGTTTTGACGGCGCTGTCACGGTCGATGCTGCCGGTCCTTATATCAACTTCAAGATCGACAGGGGTGTTCTCGCAAGAAACGTTCTCACTGAGATCTACGAGGCTGAAGACCACTACGGCGACAGGAACATAGGCGAGGGAAAGAACGTCATCATCGAGTTCTCGTCCCCGAATATCGCCAAGCCTTTCCACGTAGGCCATGCCTTCACGACCATACTGGGCAATTCACTCTCGAATATCTATTCAAGACTCGGATATAACGTCATAAGGTTCAACCATCTGGGCGACTACGGCACCCAGTTTGGCAAACTCATCACGGCTTACAGGCTCTGGGGTGATGAGGCTGCAATGCAGGAGAACCCCATAGACGAGCTTACGAGGATCTACGTCAAGTTCCACGACGAGTGCAAGGTAAGCCCCGAAAAGGAAAAGGAACTCGAAGATACGGCAAGGGACAACTTCAGAAAGCTCGAGGAGGGCGAGGCTGAGGAAGTCGCGCTCTGGCAGCGTTTCAGGGATCTGAGCCTTCAGGTTTTCGAGAAGACCTATAACAGGATGGGCATCAAATTCGACAACTATAACGGTGAATCTTTCTATTCGCCGATGATCCCAGGTGTCGTAAAGATGCTCGAGGACAAGGGCCTTTTGGAAGAGAGCGAAGGCGCAAAGGTCGTAAAGCTCGACGATGAGGGCCTTCCTCCGTGCCTCGTGGTAAAGAGCGACGGTACCACCATCTATGCGTCAAGAGACCTTGCCGCAGTGCTCTACAGACACGAGAAATACAACTTCTACAAGAATATCTACGTCGTAGGACTTCCTCAGCAGCTGCACTTCAGACAGGTGTTCGCTGTGCTGAAGAAGGCAGGCTACGACTTCGCAGACGATTGCGTACACGTAGGCTTCGGACTCCTCAAGTTCAAGGACAACAGGGCTTTCTCCACACGTGCGGGCAATATCATCAAGCTCGACGAGTTCCTTGACAAGACGACAGAGAAGACTGCCGAGATCATCAGGAAGAACAGCGAGCTCAGAGGCGGAGACATGACCGATGAGCAGATCGCCGAGGTTTCCGAAGTGGTCGGTCTTGGTGCGGTCACATACACTTACCTCAAGTCCGGAAGAGAGAAGGACATCTATTTCGATTGGGATGACATGCTCGATTTCGAAGGCGATACGGCTCCTTACCTCATCTACACATATGCGAGGATCAAGTCCATCCTGAGAAAAGCGCATGACGCGGACATCATAAATGACGATTTCGATCTTGCATCAGAGCTTACCGCAGAAGACGAATATGCCGTCATCAGAAGTCTTGCTGATTTTAAGGATGCGGTAGTCAAGGCAGCCGAGAGCTATGAACCTTTCATGATCTCGCGCCAGATCTCCCTCATCGCAAGGAATTTCAACCGCTTCTACAATAACTCGAGGATCATCAATGCCGATACGCAGGAGAGCAGGGAAGCACGTCTCATGCTCTGCAAGGCCGTAAGCTATTGTCTTAAGTCAGGTCTTGATATGCTCGGCATCGGCGTAGTCGAGAAGATGTAAGCAACTTAGAAAGGTAAAGGCATGGATAACACAGCGAACAGCTCGGTACCGGATTTCAAGGACCTTAACTACACGAGACCTGATATTGACAAGTTCACGGAGACCGTAAGGAACGTAAGACTCAGGCTCATGACCGCCAAGACTCTCGAGGCGGCTGATGAAGCCCTCGGCGAGTATGAGATCGCCATCAGTTCCTTCGATACGCAGTACGCCCTCTGCCAGATCCTTCATGACCTGGACACATCGAACGATTTTTACAACAAGGAGATGGAGTTCTTCGACGAGGCGGGAGCCAGAGTCCAGGAACTCTCATCCGCTGTCCTCTCGGGCCTTCTCACGTGTCCCTGTGCGGATTCACTGAAGGTCAAGTACGGCTCTATGATCTTCCGCAAGGCAAAGAACCAGCGTGAGATCATCTCGAGCGAGGTTATAGACGACCTTACAGAGGAGTCCAGGCTCGAAAACGAATACGCTCAAAAGCAGTCGGAAGCAGAGATCATGCTCGGAAAGAAGACTCTGAACTTAAGTCTCATCCAGCCTTATCTCGAATCGACGGACAGGAACGTCAGACGCAGCGCACATGTGGCTCTCGATTCCTACTACATGTCGCGAAAGGAAACATACGACAAGATCTACGACGACCTTGTAAAGGTCAGGACGACGGCTGCAAAGAAGCTCGGATACAGCAGTTTCACCGAGCTCGGCTACAAGCGTATGGAACGCTACGACTACAACAGGGAAGACGTTGCTTCTTTCAGAGAGAACATTAAGAGATATATCGTTCCGCTCACAACGCAGATAAGAAAACTGCAGCAGGAAAGATTAAAGGTCGACGAACTCATGTTCCACGATCTTCCTTGTCTTTTTGCAGACGGCAATCCTGCCCCCGTCGTAAGCAAGGAAACATATAAGGATGCGGCTGGCAAGTTCTTCAGGACTATGTTCGGTGCGACGCCGAGCTTCTTCGATGTCCTGACCGACCACGGATATACGGATCTCCTGTCCCGCCAGAACAAGTCCACGGGCGGTTACTGCATGTATCTTGAGGATTACTGCATCCCGTTCATCTTCATGAACGGCAACGGTACTTTTGACGACGTTGCGACTGTCATCCATGAGGGCGGACACGCTTATGCCGCGCTTGCCGGTGCAGAGTCCTCACCCTTCGTTGAGTGCCTGTCTCCCACGCTCGAGACGTGCGAGATCCACTCCACATCGATGGAATACATGTCATATCCTTTCATGGATATCTTCTATGGCAAGCGTGCAGAGCAGTACTGCGAACTCCATATGACCGACGGACTTTTGTTCCTGCCTTACGGCTGCATGGTCGACGAGTTCCAGCATATCGTTTACGACAATCCTGACATGACGCCCAAAGAGCGCCATCAGGCCTGGAAGAAACTTGAAGAGACATATCAGCCCTTCATCAAATACGATGAGGAAGACACGCCTTTCCACGCGATGGGCGGTGCCTGGATGAAGAAGGATCACATCTTCACGACACCTTTCTATTACATCGATTATTGTCTTTCCCAGATCTGCGCACTGGAACTCTGGGATGAATCCAGAACTGACCTCAAGGTCGCACTTGAGAAGTACAACACGCTCTGCCAGCTTGGCGGAAGTGACACCTTCTTAAATCTCATCAAGCGCTCCGGACTTGAATCACCGTTCAAAGTCGACGTAATGAAGACCCTGGCATACAGGTGCTCTGAATTCCTTAATCTGTGAGGATAAGATGAATCTTCCCGAAGACTTTATCAACGAGATGGATTCATTCTTCTCTCATCAGACGTCTGTGCCTGAGGAAGGTTTCTATGAGAGCTTTGACAAGGAGCCGTTAAAAGGCATCCGGTTCTCGAGATCGAAGATATCTTCTGTTGAAGAGGAAAGAATACTTTTAGAAGAATTGGGAGAAACCGCAGATCCCGTTTCGTGGTGCAGCGGCGGTTACTATACAAAGAACGAATCGAGCGGCAGGGAAGCCCTTTATCATGCGGGAGTCTACTATCCGCAGGAGCCTTCCGCCATGCTCCCGGCACAGGTTATGTCCGCAAAGCCCGGCGAGATCGTACTTGATCTCTGCGCGGCTCCAGGCGGCAAGGCATGCAGACTGGGCGAAGACATGAAAGGTGAAGGCCTCCTGGTCGCAAACGAGATAAGTTTCGAGCGCTCCAAGGCATTGCTCCGCAACATCGAGCGTTCAGGAATAAAGGGCCTCGTCATCCTTAACGAGACACCCGAAAACATCGCGGAAAGACTTCCTCTTTTCTTTGACAAGATCCTCATCGATGCGCCGTGTTCCGGTGAAGGCATGTTCAGAAGGGACAGCGGTGCGGTCAAAAGCTACATGAACTACGGTCCCAAGGTATGCGTTCCTTTGCAGGAATCTATTCTGGAAGCTGC
>Ga0247611_10003608_pt1 | contig 22652 bp, 28 predicted proteins | sample 177DNAGHGhighgp2_FD_192422 | JGI IMG/M metagenome (GOLD analysis project Ga0247611, IMG submission 192422) | Sheep rumen microbial communities from Palmerston North, Manawatu-Wanganui, New Zealand - 1770 DNA GHGhigh gp2 | ecosystem: Host-associated > Mammals > Digestive system > Stomach > Rumen... | reverse complement strand
TGTTAAATGGAAAGACACAAAATGAAACAGATGACGCTAATATTAATAGATACTCATCAGCCATTAAAGGACAACTAGATAACTGGTACAAGAAAAATATAGATACACTTAGTAGTTCTGTAAAAGGATTAATAGATACAAGTGCAGTATATTGTAATGATAGAAGTACAACAGATATACAGGCTTGGGATAAAGATACAGCCATAACAAGTACAGTACCAACGATTAAGTTTTATCAATACAATGTTAATAAAGATTTAAGATGCGCAAATGTAACCGATAGATTTAGTAAAGAAAATGAGAAAGCTAATTTAACATATCCAGTCGGATTAATAACTGAACCAGAGAGAAATTTAATGAGTTCAAATTATGCTGCGACTGGTCAATATTACTGGGGCGTGTCTCCTTTCGCCTTTAACTACTACACCTACTACGATGCTGGCGTACGTGTTGTTAACACTTCAGGTGCTACGGGCAACGACGGCATTGTCGATTATGCTAACGGCGCTCGTCCGTTAGTTTCACTTCGACCTGACGCTGACATAGAAGAGGGAGACGGCAGCTATGATACACCATACGTTATTGGGGATAAGATAAGTAGGTAAGCGTCATCACTTTTTCTTACTTGAAGGCATCGCAAAAACCCTTTTGCGAGGTGATAAAGCATCTTGTAAAAATTAATAATTGGGTAAAAAATAGGATTAAATAAAAATTATATATTATTTTGCTAATTATGAATATTAATAATTTAGATTTTTTCTAAATTATTTTTATTTTATGATATAATTAAGAAAAGGAAGGAATTGTTATGATAGAAATTAAGAATGTTACTAAGAAATATGGAGATAAGGAAGCTCTTTCTAATGTTTCATTTAATGTTAATGATGGGGATATATTTGCTTTTATTGGGCATAATGGTGCAGGTAAAACAACCTTAATTAAGTCAATTGTTGGTATTCATGATTTTGATTCAGGAGATATATTAATAGATGGTAAATCAATTAAAGAAGAACCAGTTCTATGTAAGAAAATAATGGCTTATGTTCCAGATAATCCTGAAACTTATGAACATATGAAAGCTATTGATTATATTAATTTTATTTGTGATATGTATGATGTAGATACAGAAACAAGAGAAAATAATATTAAAAAGTATGCTAAGATGTTTGATATGGAAGATAAACTTAATGATACTATAGATAGTTATTCTCATGGTATGAAACAAAAGATAGTTTTAATATCAGCACTTGCTCATAATCCTAAAATATTAATTATGGATGAACCATTTGTTGGTCTTGATCCTAAAGCAGTCTTTGATATTAAAGAAGTATTAAATGAAATGGTTAAAGAAAAGAAAATAGTTTTTTATTCAACTCATATTCTTGATGTTGCAGAAAAACTTTGCTCAAGAGTTGCTATAATTAAGAATGGAAAACTTATTAAAAGTGGTAGTATGAAAGAAATAAAAGGAGATAAGTCTCTTGAAAAAGTCTTTATGGAGCTTGAGAGTTAGTTATGAAAAAGTTATATTCACTAATTAGAGCTTGTATGACTAGTGATATGAATATATTTAAAATTAAAACTAAAAATAATAGTAAAAAATCTAAAATAATGTTACCAATATTTATATCATTATGTTTTATGTTTGCAATATGGACTTATGCTAATATGTTATTTGAAGAGCTTTCACCACTTCATTTACAGTTTGTTGTTTTATCATTATTTGTTTTTGTAACATCAATAATTACTTTAATAGAAGGAATATATAAAACTAGTTCTCTAATATTTAATTCTAAGGATGATGATTTATTATTATCTCTTCCTATTCCTAAAAGAACAGTTGTTTTTATTAGAATATTTAAGTTTTATGTATTTGAATTATTATTTAATTCATTATTTATTATTCCTTTAGTTATTGCTTATATTAGATGGGCAGATACCTTAAATATTTCATTTTTTATAACTAGTTTAGTAATGATATTTATGCTTCCAATTATACCAATAGTATTATCTTGTATAATTGGTGCTATTACCTCTAGTTTATCAAGTAGATTTAAACATAAAAAGGCTATTGAAACAGTAATATCAATGTTATTTCTTCTTATTATATTTATAGGATCATATAACTTAGAATCATTCTTTGAATATTTAGCTCGTAATGCTACTAGTGTTAATGATATGATTACTAAAATATATTATCCAGCTGGTTTATATGCTAATCTTTCAGTTAACTTTAATATCTTAGAATTATTAAAATTTATTTTAATTAATATAATTATATTTATATTATTAATAGTAATTTTAAGTAAGAATTATTTTAAAATTAATTCTAGACTTAAAAATGTTACTACTGTTAAAAAAGTTAGAATTAGTAAATTAACAATTAAGTCTGAGTCAAAGACTAAATCATTAATTAAAAAAGAAATAAATACTTTCTTTTCTATACCAGTATTTATTATTAATGCAGGATTTGGACTTTTGTTATTTATAGTTGCTGTTGTTATGATATTACTTAAATATGATTGTTTTATTTCATTATTAACTGATCCTACCATTGGTATGTCACTTGATTTAATTAAAAGTAATACATCAATTATTGTCTTTATTTTAATACTTGTTACTAGTTTTATGACATCTATTACTAATTCTGTTATTAGTTTAGAGGGAAAGAATATTAATATTTTAAAATCTTTACCTTTAGATACTAAAGATATATTAATGTCTAAAATATATGCTTGTATGTGTATTACAACTCCAATTTTATTTATTGGTAGTATAATCTTATTTATTAAGTTAAAAATTAGTATTATTGAATGTTTATTATTATTAATATTATTAATTATAGTACCACTAGTATCTCATTTTATTGGTATAATTATTAATTTAAAATTCCCTAAACTTGATTATGAAAATGCATCAGAAGTTGTTAAACAAAGCATTAGTTCTTTTATATCGGTTATGATTGGAATGGTATTAGTTGTTATATCATATTTCGTTATTATGAAAGTATTTGGTGTAGTTTCTTCAACAATTATACTATTAGTATCAATATTAATATTTATAATTATTGATATAGTTTTATATTGGTATTTAACTAATATAAGTGTTAAAGATTTTAATAATTTATCTATATAAGGAGGATTTATGAATGAATTTATTAATTTAGATTTAGATAATATAGATTCTGAACATATTTGTTGTGCAATAGGTGATCCTAAACATCAAGATGGTGTTGATAAGAAGAAAGAATGGATTAAAAATAAGTTAAAAGATGGACATGTATTTAGAAAACTTAATGCTCGAGGTAAAATATTTATTGAATATGAACCTGTAGAAACTTCTTGGGTACCTATAAGTGGTAATAATTATCTATATATTTATTGTTTATGGGTAGCTGGTAGTTTTAAAGGAAAGGGTATTGCAAGAGAATTACTTGAATATGCTATAGATGATGCTAAAAAGAAAAAGATGAGTGGATTATGTACTCTTGTTTCTAAAAAGAAAAAACCATTTATTGGAGATAAGAAATTCTTTCTTCATTTTGGTTTTAAAGTAGTAGATACAATTGAAGACTATGAACTTATGGCTTTATCATTTGATTCAAAAGATACACCTAAATTTAATGATAATGCTAGAAATATGAAAATAGATAGTAATGACTTTACTATTTATTATAGTAATGAATGTCCATATGTTGAATATGAAGTTAAAGAATTAAGTGATTATGCTAAAGATAAAAATATTAAACTAAATTTTATAAAAATAGATTCATTAAAGAGTGCTAAAGAAGCACCATGTATTATTAATAATTGGGCTAATTTTTATAAAGGAAAATTTATTTCTAATACAATATTAAATGCTAATGCCTTAGAAAAATTAATAAAATAAAAAGAGAATTTTGGAAAGGAGTAACGATGAAGAAATCAGTTAAACGTTTATTATTTTCATTAGTTTTTGTTATTTTTACTGTATTATTAAGTGGATGTGAAAAAAAAGAATTGGATGAAAAAATATTTGGTACATGGGAATATAGTGAAGATGGTTATAGTACAGAATTTATATTTAAGGAAGATGGAACAGGTTCTGAAACTATTAAAATTCTAGATTCAGAAGAAAGTAAGGATTCTATTAGTAGTTTTACATATAAAACAAAATCTGGCATTATATATATTACTTTTGAAAATGATTCGGTTGAATTTGAATACAAATATAGATTTAATGATAAAGACTTAGTATTAAAAGATTCATTTAATGAAGAAATTACTTATAAGAAAAGGTAAATGGAAGAAAAGAGTTGAACTTTTCTTTTTTTTGATTTTTATGATATAATTTTAGTGGTTGGTGATTTTGTGGAAAAGTATAAAGATATGAAAATAAAAAAGAAGGCGAATATTAAATTAATTAGAAATTTAGTCTTTTTCTTATTATTAATTATATTTACTTTTTGGTTTATATTTAAAGATCAAGATTTAAATGAATTATTAAAAGCTTTAAAACAATCTAATATTATATATATTATAATTAGTGCTTTTTTAATGTTTCTAGTATATTTTATGGAATCAATTAATGTAAGAAGTATTCTTATATCTTTAGGAGAGAAGAAATTTTCTATTTTAAAAGCTTTAAAATATACTTCAATTGGGGCATTTTTTAGTGCTATAACTCCTGCTGCAACGGGAGGACAACCAGTAGAAATCTATTATATGTCTAAAGATGGTATTAAGTCTTATAATGGAACTATGGCTATGTTAATACAATTATGTGGTTTTCAAATTAGTACATTATCATTTTCTATTATATGTGCTATATTAAATCCTAATTTATTAAAAGATGGTATTATTTGGTTTTATCTTCTTGGTCTTACTATAAATGGTTTTGCTTTAATTATGATGTTACTTGGTATTTTTTCTAGTAAAGTAACTAATAGAATACTTAATTTTGTTTTAAAAATAATTAAAATAAGTAAAATTAAAAATTATGATTTAATAAAGAAAAAAATAGAAGAAGGATTAATGGAATATTCTAAAAGTTCTGCTTATATAAAGGAAAATAAATCAGAATTTATTAAAGCTATAATTAGAGTATTTATTCAAATATTTATATATCATTCAATACCATATTTTATTTATAAATCATTTGGTTTAAATGAATTATCTTTCTTTAATTTCTTTACAATGCAAGCTGTACTTTATACTACTGTATCAGGTATTCCACTTCCTGGAGCAATTGGTGTTAGTGAAATGTTATTTTTAAAGTTATATGGGGCTGCTTTTGGTTCAGTATTATTAAGTGGAGCTATGTTATTATATCGTTTTGTATCATTCTATTTATATGTTATTATATTTTTATTTGTTGTTATTATTAATGGTATTAAATCTAAGAATATTGAAAGTGATATAGATAAAAATATTAAAGAAATAGATGAAATTAGATCATCTTCGAAATTATCTTATTCTTAAATAGATTTTGGGGTTATTATGAGAAAGAGAAGAATAATATATTTAATAATTACAATCATTTTTATCTTTTTATCAATGATGATTTTATCTAAAACTAACATGACTGATAATGTTATTTTAAGTAAATCTATTCAGATAATAATGATCTTATTTTTGATTAGAATATCAATTGGTTGTACATTTTATATAAGAAATCAATATGAAAAAAGAAAATATTCTTATGCTATTATAATGAATTTAGGTTTATTGATATTTATTAATGTTAATATTTTAAGACAAACTAATCTATTAATTAGTAATTGGAATGTATTAAGTATAATAGATATTTATAATAATACTTTAAGATCATTTTCTTATTTTGCAATGTTAACTCTTCCTTGTATCATTATTTTAGGTTTATATTCTATTATTACTAATATAGTATTAATTAAAAAAGAAGGTTTTAGTCCTAATAAATCTTTAGGTATAATTATTGGTTTTTTTGCTATATTAGGTTTATTTGGCAGTCAAACTCTTTATTATGTTGCTAAAAATGTATTGTTAGGAACAGAAAAACAATTTGTTAAATATAGTTTAGATATTTGTATTAATGCAACATTATCATATTTTTATACTTTAATGATTGCAACATTATATTGTAATATTAGAGCAGCAACTCATATTCCAAAGTATGATAAGGATTTTATAATAATACTTGGTTCTAAAATTAATAAAGATGGAACACTTACTCCACTTTTAAAGGGAAGAGTTGATAAAGCAATTGAATTTGGAAGAAAACAGTATGAAGAAACTAGAAAGAAAATAAAATATATTCCATCTGGTGGAAAAGGAAAAGATGAAGTAATTGCTGAAGCTAAAGCTATTAAGAATTATTTAGTTGAAAATGGTATTAATGAGAAAGATATTATTATTGAAGATAAGTCAACAAGTACTATTCAAAATATGAAGTATTCTAAAGATAAGATTGATAAAATAAATAAAGATGCTAATATAAGTTTTTCAACAACTAATTATCATGTATTTAGAAGTGGTGTTATTGCTAATAATCAAGGTATTGAGTGTGAAGGAATTGGTAGTAAAACTAAATGGTATTTTTATACTAATGCGTTAATTCGTGAGTTTATTGCTAATCTTGTTCAAGAAAGAAAAAGTCATATTATAATTATCTTAATGATAAATATATCTTTATTAATATTAATTGCAATTGGTCGATACTATAATTTTATATGTATGGTATAATATTATTTGGAAGTGAGAAAAGAATGAAGAGAATTGTTAAAATAACAGTTTTATGCTTAGGAGTTTTATTATTTATTGGTTGTAAAAATAATAAAAAGTCTGATAGCTATGTTTTAAGACTTAATACAGAGGGATTAGGTCAAGTATCATATTATGTTAATTCAGATAATAAAATAGATTTAAATGATGAAAATAAAGTTCAATCAGCAGAGACAAGAGTTGAACCAAATAGTGAAGTAGAAATAAGTGCTAGGGCTAGCGAGGGATGGACTTTTGTTGAATGGAAAAAAGATGGTAAAGAGTATTCAAAAGATCCTAATTTAAGAATAAAAATAACAGAAGATATAGAATTAATTGCTGTTTTTAATAAATAGGTTAGTATTTGCTAACTTTTTCTATAGAAGGTAGGTAAAAATGAAGACTGAAAAAAATATTTTAATTGCATTTATATTGAATATAACATTTTCTATTTTTGAACTAATAGGAGGATTTTTTACTAATTCTGTTGCAATACTTTCAGATTCAATTCATGATTTTGGAGATGCTTTATCAATTGGAATATCATATTTTTTAGAAAGAAAAGGTAAAAAGAAAGCTGATAATAAATATACGTTTGGATATGCTAGATATTCTGTACTTGGTGGAGTAATAACTACTACAATTTTATTAGTTGGTTCTATTTTAGTTATTGTTAGTGGAGTAAAAAGACTATTTAATCCAGTAGAAGTTAATTACAAAGGAATGATTGTTTTTGCAGTAGTTGGTGTTATTTTAAATTTTATAGCAGCATATGTTACTAGAGAAGGAGAATCTATAAATCAAAAAGCAGTTAATTTGCATATGCTTGAAGATGTTTTAGGATGGATAATTGTACTAATAGGTGCTATTATAATGAAATTTACAGATATTAAAATTATAGATTCAATAATGTGTATTGGAGTTTCTTTATTTATTTTAATTCATTCTATAAAAAATTTAAAAAAGGTATTAGATTTATTTTTAGAAAAAACTCCTGATAATATTGATATTGATAAAATTAAAAAACAGTTATTAAAGATAAATGATGTTGAAGATATACATCATATTCATATTTGGAGTATAGATGGATATAATATGTTAGCAACTATGCATATTGTTACGAATTCTAGGGATGTTTATAATATCAAGAATATGATTCGTAAAGAATTAGAAAATTATAATATAAATCATGCAATATTAGAAACAGAAAATGAAACATGCGATGATGTAGAATGTCATATTGAACTTGGACATCATCATAATCATTAAGGAGTTTTATGAATAAATTATATATATATTATAGTTTAACCGGTAATGGGGACTATATTGGAGAAATATTATCATCTAAAGGATTTGAAATAAGAAAAATAAAGGCTAAAGATAAGATGCCTAAAAGTTTTATTGGTCAAATTATGACAGGTGGTTTTCTATCATTAATTGGGTATAAAGCTAAATTATTAGATTTTGATTATAATATTACTAATTATGATGAAATAATAATTGGTTCTCCAATCTGGAATGATCGATTAGCATGTCCTATTAATACATTGCTTGATAAAATAGATTTTAAAAGTAAAAAAGTGACTTTTATACTATATAGTGGAAGTGGTAAATCAAATCATGCTACAAGAAAAATAATTGATAAGTATAAAGATGTTAACATTATTAATATAAGAGAACCATTAAAAAATAAAAATATTGTAAATGACAAATTAAAGGATTTATAAAACAAAGGAGATAAAATGCAAACAGCAGATAATAAAACAAGATTACATGAAATAATTGAACAAGATAAAAAAAATAAACAAGAGAGATTAAATAGGGTTAAAGAATTGATGAAAGATTTTTCTTTTATGATTTGGATAGAAAATTTTGCTAATAGACATCCATCATTTAGAGATAATGATGTATTTGATGATTGTACTAAAGAAGATTTAATCAATTTAAAAAAATTAGGATTATTATTTGAAGGAATAGAAATATATGCTAAAAATAATTATTATTATTCTCAATATGATGGATTTAATGATATAGAGTATTATCGAATTAAATTTAATAATATAGGTTATGAAATAGGTAAAATAGTTAATCAGGGAATATATTATTTTTGTGAGAAAAGTAAGGATTTAGATAATTGCTTTATAGAATTTAGTGATATTATTATGAATAATAATACAAAAAGAAAAGAGGAAATTAAGGAAAAACTAAATTATTTAAAACAATATATTAAATTATGTTATGAAGAGGGAATACCTCTTGAAGCCTTAAAAGAAACTACTGATGGAGCACTTTGGGATATTAAAGATATTATTAATCAAAATGAAAGAATAAAAATATTAAAAAAAAATAGTTTGTATCATTGATATAAACTATTTTATATTGGCATATTCAAGTCTTAATTTATCTGCAACAGTTACTATAAATTCTGAATTAGTTGGTTTGGCTTTATCAATATCTACACTATAACCAAATATTTCTTGCATTAAATCCCAATTACCACGATTCCAACTTACTTCTATAGCATGTCTTATCGCTCTTTCTACTCTTGATTCAGTTGTATTAAATTCATTTGCAACTTTAGGATATAATTCCTTAGTTATACCTCCAATTAATTCAGGATTAAAAAATACTTCTAATATTCCTTCTCTAATATAAGAATATCCCTTTATATGAGATGGAACACCTAATTCATGTAAAATATTAGTTACTGCTATTTGTAAATTATTATGATATAAATCTATCGTTTTGGATGTAGATTTTATTTCATTAGTACATTCTAATATTTTCTTTTCTAGTTCTGAAAGTTCAAAAGGTTTTAACATATAGTAATTAACTCCAAAACTAGCAACTTTTCTAATAACATCTGGAGTATTATATGAAGTTAATACAATTATTTTTGGTAAATTATTAATGTCTTTAATTTCTTCTAAAACAGATATACCATCTTTTTTAGGCATAATTAAATCTAATAGTATTAAATCATATTCTCCTAAATGTTGTTTTATTACTTCTACTCCAATTTCTCCATCATTAGCAATTAAATCTAATGATATTACTGCGTGACTACTAAAATACTCCTTTACCATATCGACAAGTTGTTTATTATCGTCGATCATAAGTACTCTAACTTTGTTCATTATTTATCCTTTCCTACTGCACGCATTTTAATTATATAATATTTTACATTTTTTTTAAAGAACTTTTTTAGTCTATTATTGTCGACTATTTTATTATATTAGAAAATTTTATAACATTATCTGGTTTTAATGATGCTCCTCCAATTAAGTATCCATCTATATTATTAATTTCTTCTAATTTATTTATATTTTCTAAATTAACACTACCACCGTATAATACTTTTGTTTTTAAATTATAATTGTCTAAAATATAATCTTTAATATAAGAAATTGTATCTTCAAGACATTTATTTGTAGGTATAAGACCACTTCCTATTGACCAAATAGGTTCATATGCTATTATTAAATTATCATTATTAATAAGATCTTTGTTATTTTTAAAAGCTTCATCTATTTCTTGTTTTAGAAATTCTTCCTTTTTTTCATTTTGATTTTTTTCTCCTATACAAAGAATAACTTTAAGATTATTAGTTAAAGCTAAATTAATCTTCTTTTCTATAAATTTATTATCATTAAAATATTCTCTTCTTTCAGAGTGACCAATTATTGTATAAGTAACACCTAATTCTTTTAATTGAGATAGTGATGTATCTCCTGTTATACTACCAAATTCTTTAAAAGATATATTTTGACATCCAACAGTATAATTATTCTTATAAAAATCATTTATATAAGGTATACTTGGAAAAAAGATAATATTATTAGATATTTTATTATTAATTTCATTAAGATAGTTTTCTATATCTTTTTTTAATAAATTCATTTTAAAGTTACAGCATATTAATTTCATAATTCTTTCTCCATTTTTAATACTAATTTTAGTAATTTTTCAACAGAAGTATTTTCTTGATAATTATTTAAATTATTTTTCATACTTTGTATTATTTCAGGATTATTTACTAATTTTTTAACTTTTTTAGCAAAAGTATATGGATAATGAGTATTAATACCAAATCTATTTTTAGTAATAAATCTTGCATTATGATTTTCTTGACCACCATTTCCGGGAATTAAAACCATTGGAGTTTTCATTTCAAGAGCTTCGGTTACTGATAATCCTCCAGGTTTAGTAATAACAAAATCAGATATATTTAGTAAATTAGAAATATCTTTAGTAAATCCTAATATTTTAACATTTTTTATATCATTTAGTTCAATATAATTTTTACATTTGTTTTCTAATTTAGTATTTTTTCCGGATACAAATATTATATTAATGTCTAATTCTTGTTTTAGTAATTGCTTGAAATAATTATAACTAAATGATGAACCTAAAGATCCTCCCCCAAAGAAAAGACAAGTTAGTTTGTTATTATTTACTTCATATTTTTGTTTAATTTTTTCTTTATCATCAAATTTTTTAAATTTACTTGATAAAGGTATTCCATATGGATATATTTTATTCTCTGGTATACCATAATCTATAAGTTCATTTTTAACGATATCATTACTTACTATATAAGCATCTTCTCTTTTATTATTTTTAAGCCACATAGAATGAGAAGCATAATCTGTTAAAATAGTAATGATTTTAGTCTTAGTACCATATTTATGATTTATTAATCCCATTGCAATTCCAGGAAAGAAATGAGTTGAAATCATGATATCAGGGTTGTATTCTAAAATATCATCTTTTAATTTACTTTTCATAAAAGATTTAACTATCTCTTTATATGGAGCAGTTACTAATTTATTATCACTTATTTCATAACCTATTGTTGTTGAAATACTATTTTGAAATTTAAAATTTAAATCAAAGATTTTTTTATTTAATTTGGCAAAGATATTTCCATAATCCATTACATCAATTATTTTTATTTCGAAATGATTAGAATGTTCTTTGAAATAGTCTTCTACATATTCTGCAACACTTTTATGTCCAGAACCATAAGATGCATATGCAATTAATATTTTTGTCATATGTTAATACCTGGGAGTTCTTTTCCTTCTAGTAATTCAAGTGATGCTCCACCACCAGTAGATACATGAGTAAATTTATCTTTATATCCAAGATTAATAACACATGATGCACTATCACCACCACCAACTACACTAGTTGCTTCTAATTTACTTATTATTTCACATATCTCTTTAGTGCCTTTTTGATATATTTCATTTTCATAATATCCCATAGGTCCATTCCAAAAAATGGTTTTACTGTTTTCTAAATAAGATTTAAATAATTCTATTGTTTTAGGACCAATATCAAGACCATAATCGTTAGAATCTAATTTTTCTTTTATTTGATAATTATTACTTTCCATATCAAGAGATGTAATATGATCAACTGGTAAGATTATTTTATTAGTTTTTTCTAACATCTCCTTAGCAAAATCTAGAGATTCTGAATCAAGTAAAGATTTACCAATTTCTTCACCTTTTGCTTTTAAGAAGGTATAAGCCATTCCTCCTCCTACTAAAATATAATCTGCTTTTTTTATTAAATTTTCGATAACACCAATTTTATCACTTATCTTAGCACCACCCATAATTACTATAAAAGGATGTTTTGGATTATTAACTACTGGCATTAAATTATCTATTTCTTTTAATACTAGAAAACCAAGACATGATTCTTTAATATACTTTGATACTCCAACGTTAGATGCATGAGCTCTATGACAAGTTCCAAAAGCATCATTAATAAATATATCAGCAAGTGAAGCAAAATATTTAGATAATTCTTCGTCACATCCACTTTCAAGTTTACCATTTAAATCTAAAAATCTTGTATTTTCAAGTAATACAATGTCTTTTTCTTTCATATTATTAACAGCTTTATTAACTTTTTCTCCACGAACTTCGGGTACAAATATAATTTCTTTATTCAATAGTTCTCCAAGTCTCTTAGCAACTGGTTTTAAAGAATTTTTTTCTAAATCCTCTTCAGATTTAATTTTACCTAGATGAGACATTAATATTATTTTACAATTATTATCTAAACAATAATTAATAGTTTGAAGACTTTCTCTAATTCTATTATCATCAACAATATTTAACTCCTTATCTAGAGGTACATTAAAATCAACTCTTATTAAAACTTTCTTATTTTTTAAATCAATATTTTCTATTCTTTTCATAATTATCCTTTCTAATATATAATATTTCTCTTTTATTATAACATTTATAAATAAATTCATCAATAAAATGGACATTTTAACTTTAGATTTTACATTTTTTATAGTATAATAGTATTGATGATTATGAAAGAATTTAATGTAGTAAAAGAAGTAAATAATATAATAGAATTTATTAGATATTATTATAAAAAGAATAATTTAAATGGTGCCATTATAGGTATTAGTGGTGGTAAGGATTCAGGAGTAGTTGCAGCATTAATGGTTATGGCAATAGGATGTGAAAATGTTATTGGAGTTACTCTTCCTTGTTATTCTAATAAAGATGATTTAGATGATGCTAAATTAATAAGTGATTATTATAATTTTAAGTTAATTAATTATGATTTAGATAATAGTTATAATGTACTTAAGAATACTTTAGGTAATGATGAATATTATGCTTATAATAGTAATTTAAATTTAAAACCTCGATTAAGAATGTTATCACTATATTATTTAGCAGCTTTATATACAAGTAAAGAAAATAGAAATTATATAGTAGTAGGTACTTCTAATAAATGTGAAAAATATGTTGGTTATTTTACTAAAGGTGGAGATAGTGTAGCAGATATATTTCCTATTTTAGATTATACAGTTAGTGAAGTTATAGAGATAGGTAAATATTTAAAAGTACCAGAAAAAGTATTATTAAAAATTCCGAGCGATGGTTTAGGTGATTTATCAGATGAGGAAAAATTAGGGGTAAAGTATTCTGATATAGAAAAATATTTTATTGATAAAAATAGTGTTTCAGATGATATAAGAAAAAGAATAGATTATTTACATAAAATTAATAATCATAAAAACAAACTAAATTATTACAGGAGATTAAGATGAAATTAGGAATATATGTTGGTAGTTTTAATCCTCCCCATGATGGACATTATAAGGTAGCTAGTTATTTAGTAGATAATCATATAGTTGATAAAGTATTATTACTTCCTACACCTAATTATTGGCATAAACAAGATTTAATAAATGTTAAAGATAGAGTAAATATGTTGAAGTTTTATGAAACAGATAAAATAATAGTAGATAATGATCATAATAACTATGTTGTTACTTATAAAGTATTAGAATCTTTAGAAAAAGATTATAAAAAAGATAAATTATATTTAATTATAGGTAGTGATAATTTAAAAGATTTAGATAAATGGGATAAATTAGATTTAATATTAAAACATAAAATAATTGTTATGAATAGAGGGGATTTAGATTATGATATTATTAATAAATTAGGTAAAAAGCATTTTATTGTTATTGATAATTTTCCCTTTATTAATATATCATCAACGGATATAAGAAATAAAAAGATAAGTCATATTAATAAAAATGTGTTAAAATATATCGAAGATAATAATTTATATAAATAGGAGAATATATGAAAATATTAGTTAGTGATTACGATAGAACATTTGATTTAGATGAAAATATGATTAAGAAAAATATAGAGTCAATTAAAGAATTTCAAAACAAAGGAAATATATTTGTTTTTGCAACTGGTAGAAGTTATTATGACTTTTTAAAAAAGAAAGATAAATATAACTTAATATATGATTATGTCTTGTTAAATCATGGTGCAACAATTTTAGATAATGAAGATAATGTTTTAGATAATTATCCTATTAATGAAAATTATTTGGAGATAAAAAAATATTTAAAACTTGAAAAGAGTATTATGAGTTTTTGTTGTAGTAAGTTAGATAGTAGAGTAGATTTTAATCATTCTAATTTAACTAAAATAGCAGTTCGCTATTTGCCTTTTGTTAATATTAAAAAAATAAAAGAAGAATTAGATAATAATTTTTCTAGTATAAATTCTTATATGGTATCTACTAATATGTTAGAAATAGTATCTAAAGATATTAGTAAAGATAAAGCAATTGAATTATTAATTAAAAAATTAAAAATAAAAAAGAAAGATGTTTATACAATAGGGGATTCTTATACAGATTATTTAATGATTAAAAAATTTAATGGTTATTGTGTACCAAATGCTAATATAGAGATTAAAGAAATAGCAAAAGAAGTTTTAAGTATAAGAGAATTAATAAATGAAATAATTTAATTTTTTTGTAAAAAGTAACTATATTATAATTAGGTGGTATAAATGAATGATGAATTTTTCAATAATATCAATGGTTATTCACTTGATTATAATCAAAGAAAAATAGTTTTAGATGAATCAAATACTTTATTAGTTATCGCAGGTGCTGGATCTGGTAAAACTTTAACAATGGTTTCAAAAATAAAGTTTTTAATAGAGAAGAAACATATTAATCCAAAAGACATTCTTTGTATATCATTTACTAATGAAACTGTTAATAATTTAAAAGAAAAAATAAATTATGATGTAAATATTTATACATTTCATAAATTAGGATTAAAAATACTTAAAAGTCATAATATTTATTATCAAATAGCACCAAGTGATTTACTTGAATATATTGTTAATGAATATTTTGAAAGTAGTTTGTTTTATGAAAAATATTTAAAATATATATTAAGTTATTTTAATTATTTAATAGAAGATAATAATATTAGTATAGAAAAGATTAAAAATAAGTATAATAAATTGTTTATTAGTTATAAAAAGTTAATAATAAAGTTTATTAATATATTAAAATGTAATGATAAAAGTATAAATGATATAAGGTTGATGCTTTTAAATAATAAAATTAAATATTTATTTAATAGAAAAGAAAGTTATAAAAATAAATGCTTTTTTGTAATAGTATTGAGTATATATAAAATATATTTAGAAGAATTAAATAGTTATTATACAATAGATTTTGATATGATGATTGATATAAGTTCTAAAGTAATTGATAAATATGGATTAAAAAAAATATATAAATATATTATTATAGATGAATTTCAAGATACATCATATATTAGATATAATTTGATTAATAAAATAAAAGAAGAAAGTGATTGTAAATTAGTTTGTGTTGGAGATGATTTTCAATCTATTTACAGGTTTTCAGGTTGTAATTTAGATTTATTTATAAATTTTAAAAGATATTTTATAAATAGTAAAATATTATATATGACTAAAACTTATCGTAATTCTTTAGATTTATTAATGATAGCAAATAAATTTATATTAAAAAATAGATATCAAATTAGAAAATATGTTATTTCAGATAAAAGATTATTGTTTCCTATTAAGATTGTATATTATACAAAAAGTAATTATAAAAATGTTTTTTTTGATTTGCTAGAATATTTTTATAAAGAAAATAAAAAAAATATATTAGTATTAGGTAGATGTAATTATGATATAAAAAAAGTATATGATAAAGAATTAAATAATAATTATATCGAATATAAAGATATGAATGTTAGGTATTTAACAGTACATAAAAGTAAGGGATTAGAGTGTGATAATGTTATTGTTTTAAACTTAGTTAATGATGTACTTGGTTTTCCTAATCAAATAGAAGATGATAAGGTATTAAATTTGGTATTAAAAAGTAAAGAAAAGTATTTATATGCTGAAGAAAGAAGATTATTTTATGTAGCTTTAACTAGAACTAAAAATAGTGTTTATTTAATGACTATGAAAAATAATGAATCAATTTTTATTAAAGAAATAAAAAATAAGTGTGAAGTTTTGAAGATATAATTGACAAATATAATTAATTTATTTATTATAAATCCTTGAGGTGAACAATATGAATAATACAGAGTATTATAAAATAATTATTAAAAATATATTCAAAGAGAATTCAAGATTAGAGGAAGTTTATGGTGTTTTAGAACATAGTCAATTAAGAGAATTACTTACAAATAAATTAATTTATGTTTTAAACGGGAAAGAATTTAATGAAGAAGATTTTAAAGAAAGTAATAGTGAATTGATTGGTTTAAATATTAGAAAAAGTAATCCTGAGGAAATATCACTATATTTAAGGTTTTCTCCTCGATTTGAAATAGAAGAAAAAGTAGATAGTATTAATAATATTTCTAAAGGTATTAATTATGAGTTAAATATAAATAAGGTAAAAATGTTAAAAAAATAAGATATTTTAATAGTTTCATAAAAAAATGTTGACTTTTATGAGACTTTTTTATATAATCTATGCTGGTACATTGATTCCCGATAGATTTAATTAAAAAAAGTTTCCAAGAATTTCATGGTGGGAACATGAAATAAAAAGTTTCCGATAATGTTTTATGATGGGAACATAAAACAAAAAGAAGGAGAATAAAAAATGAAAAGTTATATGCAAAAAAAAGAAAGTGTTGAACGTTCTTGGTATGTAATTAATGCTGATGGTCAATCACTTGGTAGAGTTGCAACTAAAGCTGCTCATATTTTAAGAGGAAAACATAAGGTAACTTATACACCTCATATTGATTGTGGAGATTATGTAATTATAATCAATGCAAAGAAAGTTAATTTAACTGGAAATAAATTAGATGATAAGATGTATTACAATCATTCTATGTATCCAGGAGGATTAAGAGAAAGAAATGCTCGTGAAATGCGTGAAAATTATCCAATTGAAATGTTAGAAAGAGCTGTTAAGGGAATGCTTCCTCATAATCGTTTAGGACGTCAAATGGGTAAGAAGTTATTCGTTTATGCAGATGAGAATCATAAACATCAAGCACAAAAACCAGTTGAGATTGAGATTAAATAGGAGGATAATAGAGTATGGCAAAGAAGAGTTATCAAGCTACTGGAAAAAGAAAAGGTAGTATTGCAAAAGTAGTATTAACAAATGGATCAGGTAAAATTACTGTAAATGGACGTGATGTTCGTGAGTATTTTCCATTTGAAACACTTGTTATGGATTTAGAACAACCACTAGTTCTTACAAATACAAAAGAAATTTTTGATGTAGATTGTAAGGTTCAAGGTGGAGGATTCTGTGGTCAAGCAGGAGCAATTCGTTTAGGAATTACAAGAGCTTTACTTGAATATGATAAAACTACTGATAAAGATAGTGAAAATAGTTTAAGAAAACCATTAAAAGTTAATGGAATGATTACAAGAGATGCAAGAGTTAAAGAACGTAAGAAATATGGTCTTAAAAAAGCTCGTCGTGCACCACAATTTAGTAAGAGATAAACGAATATTTTGGAAAGCCCCATTTTGTGGGCTTTTTTCAATGCCTAAATATAGAAAAACAGAACTTTTTAGAAGCTATAGGTTACAAAAATTGAAGCTTATTTAATAATAGATAAAAAATATGTTATAATAATTTTATGGATGTGATATAATGTTAAAAAAAATTAATAAAGATAATAAAATTTTTAATAGTAGAGAATTTCAAAAAGATAAGTATAAATTTTTTTTGATTCTTCAAAATTTAAATAGTGATACATTAGAATTATATAGTGACGAAGAAAATTATGTTTTATGTCGCGGACATATTGAATATCCAACTTGGATATGGACAAAAGATAATTTTGATAAAAGTTTATTAAATGAAATTGAGGAAGCAATTAATTTATATAGACTAGATAAAGATACAAGATATACTTGTAAAAAAGAATTATATGATTTATTAGTAAAAGATAAATTTGAAGGACTTGGTGATTATTATTTTGAAATGGGTTATTTAGTTTGTAATAAAACTATTCGCCCTAAAAAAACTGATGGATATATGACTTTAGCAAAGAAGGAAGATAAGAAAGTTTTAATAGATTTTATTTATCGTGAATCAAAAGAAATTACTGATATAAAGGATTTAACTCTTGAAGAAGCAAAACAACATTTTGAAAAAAGACTTGCTACTGGATCATATTATGTTTGGAAAAATAATAATGATAAAATAGTATGTCAGGCAGATTATAGTGTTATAGATGGTAATGCAAAAATGGCTGGTGTTTATACTATTCCTGAGGAAAGAGGAAAGGGTTATGCAGCTAATATAATATTTGAGTTAACAAATAAAGCGTTAGCTTCTGGATATCATGTTTCTTTATATACTGATTATAAATATTTACCATCAAATAAAGCCTATAAAAATGTTGGATATGTAGATATGGATGTATTAATCAACTTTAGTTGTAGTAAAAAGAAATAGGAGGTAAAAGTGTTAAAAGATTTAATTGGTTCAAAAGTAACAATTATTGTTTCGTCTAGGGGAGATAATTTGCTTGAATATATTGGAATATTAGTATCGGAAAATGAAGATGCTATTGAATTAAGAAATGTTGATATTTCATATTTAATGCTTAATTTTCAAAAAGGTATATTTGGAGGAAATATTAATAAATATAAAGAAAATATAGAAAAAGTTATTATTAGTAAGAGATATATAATTTCTTGTAATAAATAGGAAATAATTATGAATTTGAAATTATATAATGATAAAAGAGTTAGAATTATAACTAATTATAAAGAAATATTCGAAGGAATAAGTTTATATAATAGTAAGGATTATAATGAACATGAATTTGGTAGAAATGAAGAGAGTTTACAAATAGAGAATTATATTTTTTATAAGAAAGATATTAAGAAAATAAAAATTATTAATAAATATACAAATAATTATGGATATTTAGAAGAAATGATTATAAAAGACGATTTTGTAGAAGATGTTTTATTCTCAGAATATGATGAACATGTATTAAGACTTTTAAATTATATAGAAGATAATATTAATAATTATGATTATAATGTTTATGAAAAGTATTTTAATGATTTATTAAAATGTAGTAAAAATAGTAAGATTCGAAATAAAGTAGTAAAAATAATTGATAATTTAAAAAAATAGAAATATCTAATTTAATGTAAAATTCTTTCAATAGTTGTAAAAATATATTATAATTATTATGAAAGGTAGTGAATTATGAAAATTAATATGGAACTTGTTAATAAAAGTATTGGTGCAGCTTTATTAATATCTTTAGGAAATTATGCATTATTAAAATTAGGTACTCCTATTGGACCAGTTATATTTGCATTAGGATTATTAGGAGTTTGTTATATGGGACAAAATCTTTTTACTGGTAAGTGTGGATTTTTATTTGAAGATAAAATTAAAATTAAAGATTTACTTATTATATTAATTGTCAATTTAATAGCTGGTTATTTATTTGGATTATTATTTTCAATTACAGATAAGGAAGTATATAATAATGCTTTATTAAAAGTGGCTAGTTGGGATATTTCTATAGCATTCTTTATTAAATCAATACTTTGTGGAATTATAATGTATATTGCTGTTTTTATGTATAGAAAGGGAACTCCTCTTGGAATTATCTATGGAATACCATTATTTATCTTTTGTGGTTTTCAACATTGTATTGCTAATATAATAACTCTTGGAGTTGCTAGAACATTTCATTCATCAATTATATTATGTATATTAGGTAATTTTATTGGATCTTTATTTATATGGTATATATCTAAAGATATGAAAAAAAAGTCTTGAAAAAGACTTTTTATTATGCCAAACAGCTGTTTTTCATAATCATTAATCATGATAGTTTGTAAATAGTAAACCAATATTAATTAATCCAGTAAGTCCAACTAAAGTATATATTAATCTACTTAAAGCAGATCCTACACCAAATATTGCATCTACTAAGTTTAAATCAAATATTCCAATAAAACCCCAATTTATTGCTCCAATAATAGTTATTACTAAAGCAACTTTTTGTAATGTTTGCATAAAATCCTCCTAACACTATTTATCATAAACAAAAAAATAAAAAATATTCATGAATATTAAAAAAATTAATTAATATAATTAATTGAAAGAAAGAGGGTTTTAAAATGAAAAAAATATTTACAATAATTTTATTTTTATGTTTATTAATTATTACTGGTTGTGGTAAAGATAATGTTGATAGTGCTTTTAAAGATTTAACAAAAAAGATTAACAAATTGAATGGTTATAGTATAGAAGGTAAATTAAATGTTAAAAATAATAATAATGATTATAGTTATAATGTAGTAGTTAATTATAAAGCCAAAGATAAGTATAAAGTATCTTTAATAAATACTTCTAATAATCATGAACAAGTTATTCTTCGTAATGATGATGGAGTTTTTGTATTAACACCAAGTTTAAATAAAAGTTTTAAATTTCAAAGCGATTGGCCATATAATAATTCACAAGTTTATATATTAAATTCCATAATTGATGATTTAAATAAAGATCAAAATATTATTAAAGAAGAAAAAGATGGAAAGTATATTTTTAAAAGTAAAGTAAATTTTCCTAATAATAATAAATTAGTAGAACAAATAGTAACTGTATCGAAAGATTTATTTATAGAAAAAGTAGAAATTTTAAATTCAGATGGTGTTTCTGAAATGGTATTTGAAATTAATAGTACCGATTATAATCCTACATTTGATGAGTCTTTCTTTGAAGTAAATAGTATTATTAATACTAAATCATTAGAAGATAATGAAATAAATAAAGAAAATAAAGAAGATAAAAATGATAATAAAAGTTCTGAAAATAGTTCTGAAGAATCAAAAAAAGAAACTTGTGATATTGAAAGTAATCCTAATTGTAAAACAGAAACTAAACCACAAAGTAATAGTATAAAAGAGTATACAGTAATTCCAATAACTATGACTATGAATGGAGATGAAACAAAAGTTGCAACTCTAGAAGATGTAGTATATCCATTATATTTACCAAATGGAACAGTATTAAAAGAACAAGAAAAAGTTGAAAAAACTGATGGAGAAAGAGTTATCTTAACATTTTCTGGTGATAAAGGCTTTACTTTAGTTGAAGAAACTGCTGTAAAAGAAAAAGAGTTTACAATTATTCCTACCTATGGAGAACCTGGATTTATTAATGATACTATTGGTGCTATTACAGATAATTCATTAAACTGGATTAGTAATGGAGTAGAATACTATATGGTATCTGATGTAATGAATACAATTGAGTTAATGGATATAGCTAATTCTATTAATGTTAGTGCTGTTATGTCTTTAAAATAAAATTTCTATGTAATTATTTTCGAAAAAGAAACTATTATTATTATTTAAAAATATAGATTTCTTTTTTATATTTAACTTTGATAAGTAATAATTAGTTATAAATAATGTTCCTAATAGTATTCCATTACAGTATATTTCAATATATTTAATAGATTTATTATAATTGTTTTTTATTATTTTATTAATACTATTTCTTATATTATTAATATTGTAATTATTTAAATATAAATTAATAATTATAATATTATTATTTATTTTGTAATTATTCATATAATTATTTTGTATTAATATATTAAATTTATTCATATTTGAAAAAAAATAATATTGTGTTATAATTAAGTTGAAAGGAGTTTTTATGATTTTTGGAATTTTAATTATTGTTTTATTTATTATTTTAAGTTCAGTAAGACAAATTGATCAATATGAAAGAGGAGTTAAATTTACTTTAGGAAAATATAGTAAAATGATGAATCCAGGATGGAATTTAGTATTACCAATTTTTCAATCATATAAGAAAGTTGATATTCGTACTAAAGCAGTAGATGTTCCTGAACAAGATGCAATTACTAAAGATAATGTATCTATAAGAATAAATGCTGTTATTTACTATAAGATTTTCGATGCTAGTAAAGCTATTCTTGAAGTAGAAAACTTCTATTATGCAGTATCTCAACTTGCTCAAACTACTATGCGTAATGCTGTTGGTGAAGTAAGTTTAGATGAACTATTAAGTGAACGTGAGAAAATATCT
>Ga0247611_10003607_pt1 | contig 22652 bp, 18 predicted proteins | sample 177DNAGHGhighgp2_FD_192422 | JGI IMG/M metagenome (GOLD analysis project Ga0247611, IMG submission 192422) | Sheep rumen microbial communities from Palmerston North, Manawatu-Wanganui, New Zealand - 1770 DNA GHGhigh gp2 | ecosystem: Host-associated > Mammals > Digestive system > Stomach > Rumen... | reverse complement strand
GCGAGAACTGCATCATGTTCCGCAAGAACCAGCGTGTGATGATGAAGCGTGGGTTGACGCATCTCTATCACGAGATGCCAGGCTACATGGAGCACCGCATCCGACTTTTGTTGATCCATATCTGGGGTCGCAAGCAATATTTCGAGATGCGTCGCGGCGACCGTCTCATCACCCCAGAACAGCAGCAGGATGTCGTAGACTGTTGCCGCCATCACGGCTGGACAGGTCCCATCGTCTATGACGGCGAGGTGGAAGACTGGGACTGGTGAATATCTCGGATGTCACGTGGTCTCTTCATCGGAATCACATATAATAAATTGTTTGGCTAATCCTTCAGACAACCGATGGGAACCACGAATACGCTGTCTGGCCGCTGGTATGCGTAAGGCCCAACTGCTGTCAGAACCATCTTGAATGATGGCTTCTTCATTTTCGTGGTATCAATGGTATCGGCAAGCGTATTCAACGCATCGGCACCCTCGTTTATTAGTTTCTCGCCGCCAAGTTTCACCTCTATCAGTCCATACGTGCCATTGCGGCGATGCAATACAGTGTCGCACTCCAGTCCTGAACTGTCGCGATAATGATAGAGTTTCCCATCGAGTGCTTCGGCAAATACGCGCAAATCACGTACAGCTAAATCCTCAAAGATAAGTCCAAACGAGTCCAAATCGTTTATTAGGTCTTTGGGACCAAGGCCTAACGATGCTGTTCCGATGCTTGGGTCAACGAAATGGCGTGTGGCACTGGTACGAATGGCTGCCTTGCTGCGGATATTGGGATTCCATGCATCGAGGTCTTCAATCACGAAAAGTTTTCTCAGTGCTTTGATATAATCGGCGACGGTATCCTCGTCAAGCGTTTTTGCGTCGTTCAACAGCATATCGGCCTTGATAGTGCTATAGGGTACTTGCTGAGAAATGTTTCGTGCATACGAACGGAGTAGCAGGCGTGTACGCTCTGGGCTACGTTTAACACCATCTACTCGTTGTATATCTCTTTCTGCAATGTCATCAACATAGCCAAAGGCCTGATCTAAGGCAATGTCACCTTCGAGCAGCGTTGCTTGCGGCCAGCCACCTCGGCAGGTCAAAAAGGCAATCTGTTCCAAGTCAATGCTATTTGGCTGTGGTTCGAACGTCTCGCCGTCGAAGAGCTTTGCCAGGCTGACACTTCCAGTAGATTCGCCAGACTCAAACAGACTCATCGGGCGCATTTTTACTCTGCCGATACGTCCTGTTCCGCTGTGAACAGTATCTCCAGCCTGTGGTGCAACAGTAGAACCCGTCAGGATGAATTGAGAAAACGCACTTCGCTTATCCACTTCATTTCTGATAGTATCCCATAGCTCGGTTATTGTCTGCCATTCGTCAATCAGTCTAGGCGTCTCACCCAGAAGGAGCGTCTTTGAACTGATTTCCATCATCTGCCTGCTCTGTTTCAAGACTTCAGTGTCGCCTAAGTCAAGCAGACTCTTCGCTTGCTGACGTGCTGTCGTTGTCTTGCCACACCATTTAGGTCCTTCTATCAATACAGCACCCTTGCCTGCCAGCTTGCGAGCCAACAGTCTGTCTGCGATTCTTGGTTTGTACATATTCTCCATCATTTATATTTGGGCGCAAAGTTACTGATTTAAATTGAATTTTCCAAATGTTTTTGTCACTTTTCGGTCGTTTGTGGAGAATTTGTTCGGTTGTTTGTGGTAGTTTTGTTCGGTTGTTTGAGATGGCTATGGTTCTGACTTTGTACCATATAGATCCTCGAAGTATTAATCGAACAATTCTATTGTCTTATTTTACAAATACTTTTCTGGTTGTTCCATCGCTCATCTTGACGATGTTGAGGCCTTTGCGCGGTGCTGACAACTTTTGTCCATCCAGAGCATAGCGGGTCACTTCATGAGTGTCCTGGTCTGGGAAATCAATGGCGTTATACTCTTCTATAGGTAAAATGACTTGGAATGCGCTCCACTGATAAGCTGACTTATAGGCTTCTATACTCTCTTTGGGGCATATAATGCAGAACTCTTCGGAATCATGGTGCCTTCTGGCAAATACTTAGAGAATAGCCCATCTCCATTCTCTGGCGGAATTTGCGCATGACAAATGACTTCTGTGTGAATATTTCCGTGTTTTGCTATGTAGTCCATGGTGTCTGGCAGAATGATGGATTTGGGGTCTGCGTGCATGAAGGCCTTCTCACCAATATATCGTACACTCTGTGGTAATATGAATTCTTTTATGTTGTATGTCAAATTAAAGGCATAACTGCCGATTTTGGTAATACCCTCAGGAATCTCTACAGAAGTTACATCATAGCATTGCATAAATGCGGAATCGCCAATTTCCGTGACAGCATAGTGACGTCCTTGATACTCAATCTTCGTAGGTATCACAATGTCGCCTACTTGGGGTGGAATCTCCGAGGGCCTTGTGCCGTAGCTGAGCGTATCATACGGAATATGGTGATTCCCCACAGCCACAGTAGAGTCCGTCAATATACGGAATCGCATACCGTTATAATTGAATTTCTGGGCGAATCCCCCAGCGCTCAGCGCCAAAAAGGCTATTGTCAATATGTACTTCCCTATCCTCATACCAGTCAGGCTAAGACACTTTACATACCCCTTATAATCCACTCCCTGAAGAATGGATCTTCTACCTCATAGTGATTAGAATAGATCACGTAGCCGTCTTTCTGCAATCGCTTCAGGGCGCTATATATTGTACTAGTTGGATACTCACCTGTCTGAAGCACAGCTTTTGATGCAAGACGTTGGAGAATCCATTTGCTCGTTCTGTTCAAGTTCATCCAGATGCGCTCATAATCAAGTCCGTGTGTGACGACGATATGGTTGACAGCGGCATTAATAGGATCATCAGTTTCTGGTTGAAGCATACCTATCTGCCAGACATTAGCCGCTAATTGCTGTGAGTAGTATGGATGGCAATCTGTATAATCCAGTATGTTATTTGACAAATCCACATAGCTTTCTGTAAAACAGTTCTTTAAGCGTTCAGACAGATAATTGTAGAAATCCTCACGTGGTAATTTCCCCAAACGCATCATTTCCCCAAAATGGTAGAACGGAGACTTCTTTCTCTCGAAAATCTCAGTCATCATACTCTCCTGACTTCCCAATAGGATGTAATTAATATGTTTCTGTTCTTGCATGATGGCTCGAAGTTTCTTGTCCAATCGAGGACCAAGGTCAAGAATCTCTTGAAATTCATCGAAAACCACAATCAGTCTGTCTTCTTCAGAGTGAGTCTTTTCAATTAGGCCCATAACGTCTTCAAGCAGGATAGAAGCATCGACTCCCGGTTGGAATCCGACATCAATAGAACCCGTTATAGGATTGCTAGTGATAGTTGGTATGATACGGAAGTGTGTTATAAGATGGCGAACACGTTCCATCGGATGGACCTTGAAAAACTCACGTAGTAGTTTGGCGGAGAAATCAGCAACAGATGTCACTTGCTGCAGATTTACCGTAATGCTTTTCCGTCTACTTTGTTTAAGGGCTTTTACTACTACACTACTCTTGCCAAAGCGCCGAGGACTGATGAGGACTAGATGGTTCGCACTCTCAACGAAATGGCTAATATATGCTACTTCTTCTATTCTGTCAGTGAAGTATTCAGCCTCTACAATTGTTCCGAACTTAAAGGGATTCTCCATGTTACGACTTTTTTCGTTACGACTTTTTTCGTAGTCTGCTGCAAAGGTACGAATTAACGAGCAAAGAACCAAGGAAAATTGCTTTTTTCTTTGGTTTTCGAGCGAAAATGCCTTCGAACGTTGTTCAAAGAAACCATATCGGCATAGATGGCCTTGGTGTCTACATTGGCGTGATCCTCGTACATGCCGGTAAACAGGTTGAACCCTGCATTGATGGCCTGCTGCTCATCCATATCTGGGGCCGCAAGCAATATTTCGAGATGCGTCGCGGCGACCGTCTCATCACCCCAGAACAGCAGCAGGATGTCGTAGACTGTTGCCGCCATCACGGCTGGACAGGTCCCATCGTCTATGACGGCGAGGTGGAAGATTGGCTGTGGTAGGATCGCAATTCTGGTTTGGAGGAGAATGATAAAATGTATTAAAAATCAGATGGTAATAGATTTGTTTACTAAGAAATTCGTATCTTTGGGGCTAAATAGTGAATAATTGTACGATAATGCCATAATAGTAGTGGCGTTTTAGGTATGAAATTCTTGTGTAAACAATTGAACAATAAGTTTTTAGCCTTATTCTTGTTGGCTGTAGCTATCTTGCTTTTCATGCATTGGCAGTTGGCAATGACTGTTGAGTTTGAGTATCCTTTTAAAGTGGATGCTATTCTCAGCAATGTGTTCTCCTGTTTTATTGATGTGACCTTCTTCTTTGTGTTGAGCCTTTTGCTGACAAAGGGACGGGTTAAAGGATCCCTGATGCTTACATTCGTTCTGACAGCGATCCTCTCGTTTTGTAATGTGTTGTATTCCCGTTTCTTTGGCCATTACCTGCCAAATCTGGCTGTTACCCAACTAGGCAACTTGAACGACGGTGATGTAATACGTAGCATTCTGACAGGATTTCGTTGGCAAGATGTATGTTATATCCTGATAGCTGTGTTATTCGGTTGGATATATAGGTGTTACGACCGTCAGTCGTTGAAGACTCGATACATAAGGACACTTGGCTGGCTTTGGGCCGCTATCTTGGCTGTAGTTGTCTCTTTTATGTTGTTGATAGGCCTCGGCCATGATACGTCTTTTGAGATTACCTGGCATAGGTTCTTCCCTTTCCGTGAGCAATATAATATGGCACCGAACGAAAAACTGTTCCGTAGCGGTTTTGTGCGTAGGGCTGTGGTGTGCTATGAGGATTTCTTCCAAAAAGATCTCGACTTGGATGGTGAGCAAATCAAGGAGATAGAATGCGAGTATTCCAATCTTTTGGAGAGAGTGACTATGCCTACGGTAAAGGATGAAAGAAATCTGATATTCATTATCGTAGAATCCTATCTGTCAGTGACTTCTGACTTAAAGGTTGACGGTAAGGAGATTACGCCCTTCCTGAACAGCCTAAGGCACGACAGTACTGTCTATTATAACGGACATCTGACTTCTAATATCAATATGGGTGAATCGTCAGACGGACAATTTATCTATATGTCTGGGCTTTTGCCTTTGAAATCAGAGATAACGGTCAATTTAATCAAGGGTAAGATGGTTCAAGGTCTGCCGAAGGTTTTAGCAAGACAAGGTATCGTCAAACAGTCGCATATGATAGCTCCCACATCACCGACATTTTGGGAACAGGATACGATGAACGAAATATATGGTATAGAGAAAATGTATTCGAAATTCGACTATCCGAAAGCATTGCATGGCAATGAAGACCTAAACGACGAACAGATATTCGATATGGCATCGAAGATAGACACCCAAACCAAGGAGCCCTTCTTCTCAATGGTAATCACCATGTCTATGCATTGTCCCTATGACAAGAGTGTGGAGCATGGTTTCGCGCTATCGAATCAGAAAATGACGTCAGAATATCGTAACTATCTGATGGACTGTCATTATACAGACCAACAACTGGAGAAGTATATCGACGTATTGAAGAAGAACGGCATTTACGACAAAAGTGTCATCGTCATTGCTGCCGACCATCATGCCCACCCGTCAATGTTTGATATGGAGGAAGGCGACATCAGTCAGGAGTTACCTCTATATGTCATTAATGGCGGTATCGACATGTCGGAAGCATGGACTGGCCCTTGCAATCAACTTGATGTCTATACGACGCTCTTGGACATGTTTGGCGTGAAGACCAAGTGGCACGGATTGGGACATACGCTTCTGAAGTCGGACTATATTAATTCGGTATCAGACAATACCCAACGCCTCTCTGACTGGATTGTCAGAGGCAATTACTTTAAAGACCGATAATTGGAGAAAGAGTGAAGCCTGTCAGAATTGGAGTTTCTTTCTTCTGGGATATCCATAGAAGAAACCGAATTTTCGCCAATACTTGATATGACTCTGGATGAAAATCTTGGCATATTTGGAATTAGAGCGGGCTCGGCGCGTACCTTTATAGATAATGACAGCCTTTGGAAAGTAGACTACTTCGAAACCCTGCTGGCGGATACGGGTACACCAATCCAAATCCTCGGCATACATGAACAGATCATCGTCCAGACCTCCTGTAGCTTCATAGGCTTTACGTGACACCATGATGAAGGCTCCTATCAGCCAGTCGACAGTCTGGACCTTATTATAATTCATGTCGTTGTCCAGAATACTGGTCTTGTGCCCCATGATTCGCTTAATCTGTCGCCATATGTATCTTGGTAATGATACATAAGGACGTGCAGTATCTTGGATGTTGCCGTTAGGGTCTCTCATTTGGGGGGCTATTGCTCCCACTTCAGGATGCTCTTCCATAAAAGCTATCATGTTGTCGATATCAGAGTTGAAAGTGCAGTCTGAATTCATGATGACAAGATAGTTGCCTTGAGCCACCTTCAAACCTTCGTTCATCGCGTAGGCAAAGCCTCCGTTACGCTCGTTGAAGATCCATCGTATATGCTCCTCAGTCAGGTCTATCTTTTCCTGTTGTTTTTTGTTGTAGCAAGAATTAGAAGAAACAACTACCTCATATGGCATCTTTAAATGTGCTTTTAAAGATGTCACACATCGCAATATTTCGTCAATACAATGATATTCGACGATGACAACAGAGAGGGTTATACTTTTTTCTGTCATACTTGCTTATTATTATAACGTAAACAATATATTATTATTGTATCTCAAGCCCTTTTTTGATAATAGAAGATCGTTATTTATTCCAGTCTGAAGAGTAGAATATCGCCGGCCGCCACGCTATATGAGTTGCTTATTTTTTTTTCTTCAAGTGTCTTGGTAATGTATCGAGGTGTCTGATTGTGAGTCTTGATACGGATGCCCAGTTTTTTCAAGTGACTTTTATTGACAATGGCCAAATAGTGATGTCCATCCTTTTTAAACTGAGAAATGACTGCACCTTGGCGACCAGAGACCTTTAAAGAACTCAGATTGAGAGGTGCTTTCGACAAGCGAGTTGTTCCTTCTGGTATATTTGTGCCACCCAGATGATGGACAGCAGTAACTTTTGCACCATAGAACAATTTAGAAATGGTTCTAAGTTCACGGTTCATCTGTTGTACAATAGTATATGTTTTGGTTTTCTTACCATCATGACTAATGGGGGCATCGTGGAAATGAAAGCTGTCCGAGCCGTCGGGAGTCCAATAAGTGAAAAACTGGATTGCCTGTGCGCCATAAGCCAAGTTGGAGTAGACTTGCAGGCGTAGTGAAGCCAATGTGGGAGTTGGGTAGTAGTTGCCGTTAGAGAATGGCACGTCATGTGGGACGGACAAGGCAAATCCCCAGAATGGCTTGCCTGATGCCAGACTTTCCTCTCGAACCATCTCTAAATTGTGATACCATGTCTCACTGATGCCTTTAGTGGTAATTGGGTAGTGATCGAAAGATATTTGCTGGCATGGGGTGGAAGATGATGCTTTCAAATATTCTGGATAATTGGCCTTGGTGCTTGCCAAAATCTTTTTGGGGTCGGAAAAAGGAAATAAGTTGATGTAAAACAAATGCTTGTTATCAACGCTTCTTAATTGTTTGATGATAACTTCTAACTTTTTTATTTCGGGAACTGAAGGCTCGTCTTGCATGATGTAGCCGAAGAAGCCTTGCTCCTTTGTCAGGATTGATGCAGCCTTAGTAGGGGAGGTCTTCATTTCCGGACAACTACCAAGTACTTTGATTCCATATTGTTCGGCAACCTTGCAGGCCTTTGTAAGATTCTCTAGTGAGCTGTAAGGATAAAGGCTGACGGTAAATCCGCATTCGCTGAATGTTCGAAAGGCCTCCTTGTTCGTTGCATATTCAGGAACTCCCCAATATGCTATAATTGGCATGATATTGTTCTTCTCTTGTCCAAGCGTTCGTGCTGAATTTATTGTCAGTAATAGGAGCAGGAATAATCTGAATTTCATATTATTGATGTGGCTGAATAATGTCGGAATATGTGGTTTCTAGATATATTTCTGTGGCATTCTTATATAGTGGCCAGAGCTCTGATGCTTTCTGGGCCTTTTGGCAGATGTCCTCTTTAGATAGTGATCTAACTAACTGTATGATACCATCGACAGTTTCGTCAATGCTGTAGCCAATACCACTTTGTTTCACTTTGTCTGCTGTGACGATGCCATTTGTCGTAATAATTGGTTTACCAACAAACATAGCCTCATAGAATTTGTTTGGAGCGGCATAAAGATGATTTGGATTCATCTTGGAATACATGGCGTAGATGATGTCAGAGTTGAACATGATGCGAAGTCCTTTTGTATATTCAACCTTTCCGTAATATCTGATGTGCGGACAGTTTTTGAGAGAATCTAATTTTGATACAACATCCTTGGCGCCATATCCTGCAATGTTCAGATTGTAATAACCTTGTGCAGCTCCGTCAATGACTTCCGAAAGACACCTGTCGTTAGTAAATCCTCCAACATATACTAAAGTGAAGAGATTGTTATCGAAATGAAAACTCTTTTCTTCATACAAAAAGTCTGTCGTAGAAAAGGACGGGATATTTTGAAGTACACTGTATCTTCCTTCAATATCGTATGGAATCTGCTTGATACGTTCAGGCTCACAGATGATGAGATGATCGGCTTCCTTGACGCTTAGCCATTCCATGAAAACAAAAGCTGCAGAAACGATTTTCCCTTGATTGTATAATGTATCGGAAATCCAGTCGAACACGTCAAATAATACATAATTCTTCCGCCTGCTCAATAATTTGTAAACAGCAGAAGGAAAGGCCGCATCCAAATCGCAGGCATGAATTGTCAGATCATCATGAAACGAAAACAGAGTTTTAAGAATAAACCACATCCATTTCAGACGGTCTATAATGGCAGCCATGCCACCTTGGTTATACTTGCTTTTTGAAGGACAATAGATGACATTAGGGAGTTTTGTGGAATTACCCAAACGGTCCCATGCAATGATTCTGTGATCTGTCTTCTTGCGATTAAGGAAATTAAGATATTTCTTAGCTCGCGAATCAGATATGATATCGTTGCAGCGTATAAAAACAATCATGATTTCAGGAAGTTTACTATTCGTTCACAAGCGTGTCCATCACCATAGGGATTCGTGGCCTTACTCATCTTCTCGTATGCAGCGGTATTATCCAGTAATGTGCTGACTTCATCCATAATCTTTTGATGGTTTGTTCCAACCAATTTGACTGTACCAGCAGTTAGTGCTTCAGGACGTTCTGTTGTGTCGCGCATAACAAGTACGGGTTTGCCTAAACCAGGGGCTTCCTCCTGGATGCCGCCACTATCTGTAAGTACGATGAAGGATTTCTCCATCAGATAGATAAATTCTAGATATTGCAATGGCTCGATGAAGAACATGTTTCCCATATCCTCCAATTTCTCTCCGAATACCTCATGGATAGGTTTGCGGACATTGGGGTTAAGATGCATGGGGTAGACAAAGTCTATGTTTGGATACTTTTGGGTAAGATCCTTAATCGCTGTGCACATTTGAATAAAACCCTCGCCAAAGTTCTCCCGACGATGTCCTGTAATAAGAACCAGTTTGCGTCCGTGATCTAATCTGCAGACGTCATATCCAGCACTGAGTAATATGGCTTTTTGCTTTTCTGCCAGAGCCGTTTCGCCTTTCAGTCTGTTGACAACCATGTGTAAGGCGTCAATAACTGTATTGCCTGTAACGATGATTTTGCTTTCATCAACGTTTTCTTTCAATAGGTTATCACGACTCAGTGGGGTGGGTGCAAAGTCGTAGGAGGCGATTCGCCCTGTCAATTGCCTGTTTATCTCCTCTGGCCAGGGGCTATAAATGTTGTGTGTCCTTAATCCTGCTTCCACATGGCCAACGGGAATCTGCTGATAGAAGGCTGCAAGAGCTGCGGCAGTGGACGTCGTCGTGTCGCCATGAACCAAAACCACATCGGGCTTGACTTGCTTTAACACATCTCTCATGCCTGTAAGCACACGAGATGTGATGTCATAAAGGTCCTGCCCCTGTTTCATGATGTTCAGGTCGTAATCAGGCTTGATGCAGAAGATATCCAAAACCTGATCGAGCATCTCACGATGCTGTCCTGTTACGCAGACAACAGTCTTAAACGTTTCTGGCTCTTGCTGAAAACGCTTAACTAACGGACACATCTTGATGGCCTCAGGACGAGTGCCAAAAACAAGCATGATGGTTCTTCTCTGATTCATGATAAGTTTGTTTTGTCGTGCAAAGGTATGAAAAAGTTTGGTGACTGCAAAATCCGAAGAATGATTTGGGGACTCTATTATGTAGATTTAACAGAGCTGCAATATTGTATGACCTCTTTGAGAATAAAGATGCGTTTGGAGGCTTGGGCGTCTCCTCGAATTTTTTTTAGGTATGTCATGACAAGTCTAACTCGATAGTATCTTGCGAAATTCTGATAGGTGGCTTTTTCTGTATAGCCTTTCTTTGCATGGAGACGTGCGATGGAGTCCACCATCTTTTGCTCTGTGGCAAAAGACATGGGACGTTCCAAAGTCTGATGAATATACCGTAATGCTGGATTATATGCAAAATGTGAACCGAAACGTTTCTTTAAGCGGAAATGAATATCATCTTCTTCACCATACATGAATATATCCTCGTCGAAGAGTCCTATTCCTTCAAATTTCTCCTTATTGATAAAGAAACAGGATCCCGCCATATACATACATGATGGAATATAGAGATCAAACTTGTTACATAATGTGGCAATGAAAGGAATTATATAGCCATTCATAAGTCGTGAACAGTCGAACGATAATGGGCTTTTGACGGTGGATGATAACATCTGTTTCATGCCGTACATGCACAAAGTCTCGTCCTTTGCAAAGGCTTCTAGGGCAGTCCTGAAGATGGGTTGACATAGGCGTACGTCAGGATTCATAATCATGATGGTTGGGGCTTTTGCCTGCTTAATTCCAACGTTATTTCCTTGACCATAGCCGCCATTATGGGTGTTATGGATAAGTACGATGTCGTTTTTGTACAACTCTCTCAACTTTGAGAACATCATTTCGCTTTCTGGGCTGTTGTCGACCACGATCACCTCAAGGTCTTCGTTTGGAATGTCGTTATATTGCCAAATAGACTGTAGGCAATCGTAGATGTCTTCTTCCGACTTATAGGTGACAATGACAATGCTTAGACGTTTCATAATGACTATCTGTTTTGACAAAAGGTTTTAAACTTATCAAGTATATTTAGGATGAGCCTGTTCTTTATAATGAAAACTTCACATATACATGTATAAATGAGTGTTGTCAAAGCAAAGAAGAAAAGTAATAAAAGCTCGTTTTCTAAATAGTAAAGGTGTAGAAGTGCCATACCGATGAGTGGCAGATATGCTACCACGTAATGAATGAATTTCCGATAAGGTATGGAGAAATGATACCTCCTGCGTATGAAGACAATGGATAGTATCATGATGCACAATTCGGAAATTACCCAGACTATTGCCGATCCGGGGGCTCCTAAACTGGAAGTGATAAGCAGGTTCAAGAGTATGGCTACTAGAGCACCCGTAAATGAGTTCTTCAGTACGGTGCGGTCCTCGTGCATAGCCATCAGAATTTGTATGACCAGAATTTGTTCTGTTCCGACAATGAGTACTAATGGACTAATAATTCGCATCGGGAGGTAGGCTCCTTCATAACCATCACCTGCAAAGAGGTGGAGCAGGGATGGACCAGCGACAAAAAGGAAGATAGCTGTAGGGAATGCAAAAACTAACAAGACATCAAAAGCACTGTTGATTTTCTGCCAGAATTCTGTTGTGTGACCTTCTGCCAGCAAATTCGAAACATGTGGGAACAAGATGTTCGTGAACGATATAAGCAGTGCCATCACGATGCTATAAAGTCTTGTGGCAGTTGTGAAGTAGCCAACTTCGTCAGTATTGGTGACAAATCCCAGCCATACGGAGTTCAGAGAGGTATATACATGCACTAATAACGCATAGATTCCCATGATGAAAAATGGCTTCACATAAGGTCGCATCATCACTGACTTAAAGGAATAAATGACGAATCGCTTACTGTAAATGACATTAATAACAGCATTGGTAAATACCATTCCACAAGTAAGTACGTAGAACAATTTATAGTCAGTAGCAGCTCTGACAAAGAGGAAAACGCTAGCAATATACAGGCATCTGATGATGATGGTGCGGATTGTTATATATTTGAAGTCTTCCAGTCCTGTAAACAGCCACTCTATCAGGAATAAGTTCGATATCAGTTTGATCTGTCCGACGTAAAGCAAGTCTTGGTATGGGACTAATGTTGGTATGCTGTACATAGCTACCAGCAATATCAACATGGCTGCAATGGTCGTGATTCCCGTAAGCGATAACAGGGATGTAAACGTATGTGAAAGTTGGAACTTGTCGTTACGTGCTCCTGCAATCTCACGTACTCCTACCGTTGTAATACCCATCATAGAAACGGCAACAAAATAGTTGATAAGATTGTCAATGAAATTAACGATACCAATATTTGTGAGTCCCAGTACTCTGGATACATAGGGATAGACGAGTAGAGGGAAGAGATACGTGCTGACCGTAAGAATGCTACTATATATGAAATTCTTTTGCAAGCTCATAGTTGTGTGGTTTCTTACAAAAGTGAAAGTGCATAAATCAGCATACTCGCGACAAATCTGGCAGTAGAGACTATATTGTTGATAATCTTGCCGATATATAGTGGGTAGAATGCATAGATAGAGGCTGTCCATAGGATGATGGATGCTACAGAGAAATAGTCGTTAAGACGGTTGCCAACCACCATACTGAATCCTTTAATAAAAAACAGGCAGCAGAAAGCAAACGCCTGAATCTTAATGGCCGTAGGAACGTATTTGCAGAATTTAGTCAGATAATCTTTAAAATAGATACATGCGTAATACAAGATGATATTAAGCCAAATAAGCGGATTACCTTCAAATCTGATACCTGCCTGCATTTCTTCAATTCCCTTGTCTTTTAGTTTTCGGTATACTTCCAATTTGGCTCCTCCAATTTCATCGGGGACAAGGTATGATATGTCCAAATTGGTAAAGTAGGCAATAAGGCCGATGGGGACAACAAGGTACAGGACATATTTCTGCCATTCAGGAATTTTTTTGCTTGTTAGGAATAATAGTAATCCTACTGTTGCTGAATAGTGGAAAAAGATACCTACAAGTATGCATGCGAATGCGTATTTCTTTTTCTCCTCTACATAGAAATATATGGCCCATAGAAATAATGCTGAAGCCACAGAACAGCGTATCTGCACCATGTCATGCATCATGTAGTAGTATGAGAGATAGATGGTGAGCGTCAGGAATGGTAGCTTTGATAATCTCCAAAATGCCGTAAGGTGTATGGGTATGGAGATGAGTGCATAAGTAATGAACAATGAGTTGACACCCAATGAGAAGGAGTTTAGGAAAGAAGATATCATGGCAAAACTTGGTTCTGTTGCTGCTTCCAAAACTTTGTCAGCTTTGCCGTAATACATGCGTTCGTAATCGCTAGAGTCTGGGGTGGATCCGACTTCGCGCAGTCCTGCTATCAATACCATGGCGATGCCAAGAATGATGTATAGGATTTTTTTGTCTCTCTCGCTTATTCGGTCTTCGATAAACGAAAGTGATAAAGTAATGCTAAAAAGCAGAACTAACGCTATTACCATAACAACGCTATTTTGCCTTGATGATATACCAACCCGATAGGACGAAGAATGATAAAATCATCATGGCTATTGAGATAATCATGCGTTTCGGACCTGCAGGCTTGATAGGCACAGAAGCTGTTTCGATGACGGTGAAAGCTGGGGTCGCTTCCTGTAGTTTCGCTCTTGCAGCCTGCATCTGTGTGTTCATGGCAGTATAGATGTTATACTTGGCTTGCATGTCATTCTCTAGTCTCTCTACTTTAGCCTTGTATATAGCCATGACGGACTTGGTATATGCGTCGGAACAGGAAGCGTATCTGTCAAGTGCCTTATCATACTCAGCCTTGCTTTCTTCGGTTAGTTTCTTGTAGTATTCGTAGTCAATACGTGACTTGTTGGTGCGATATGCTACGATAAAATCCTGAAGCTTTTTGCAAGTTTCATCTGCCATCGTAGCACATACCAATGGATCTTGGTCTCTCACAGAAATAGTTACTACGTCGGTCTTTTTGTCGACGGAACAATTGATTTTTGCTTGAGCAGAAGTGAATACATCGTCTTGCTGTTCAGTAAGATTGAACGTGGAGATCTTTCCCTGTCCGTTGTAGGTGTCTTTTTCCGATGAGGTGAATAGACCTTTGATCTTGCTTTTCAAAACATACCACCAAGCGCTCTTCTGATGGTCGCGCAAATAGGTGTAATAGTTGCAGTGGACATCACCTTTCTTTGTCTTTACATCAACGACCATTAGTTCGGCAACAAATTTTTTAGACTTGATAACATCAGGATAGATCTCTGCAAAGATTGCATCAGAGGAGTTCATCTTTGCCAAATCGCCCAATCCGAAAGAAGAAGCCAATGAACCTAGTGATCCGGAAAAAGATGTTCCTGAACTTTCTGGCGCTAAGCTAACTGTACAACTGTAATAACGCGGAATGCATACCATATAAAGATAGGTGATAATCAGTGTGGCAGGCAATACATAATAGAACATCTTTCTATGTGGCCATATCTTATTAACGATATCGGTAATGTTAATGGGCTTAATATCTTTCTTTGCTTCTTCCATAATCGTTTACTTCGTTAAGTTAGCAATGGTGGCAATCATCGTGGCGATGGATGCCGTGCTCGAGCCGATACTCAGGATCTCCGGGAGCGTCATGCCATGTCGGCGGGCCTTGGTGGGAACCACAATCTGACAGCCTGGTGCAGGCTTGTGCTTACGGTCGGCCTTGGCCACCATACCGTTCATATAGATGATAATCGTCTTCGACTTCTTGCCGGAAGAGGTGGCACCACCTGCCAAGTCAATGTAATAGTTGGCGTCCTTTCCTTCTTTGAAACGGACGGTGTTGGGATAGAGTACCTCACCGTTGATGCTGACGGTACTAGTGAACCTCGGTACGACGATACGGTCTCCTTCACGCAGGATGGGGTCGTCGTCGCTCTTCGGGTTTGCCAGAGCCTTGTCGAGCTCGATGGCGACAGGGTAGGTGGTCATCGTGACGAGTTTGCTCACGTCGATGGAGTCGCGTCCTGAGTTACGCTGTGCCGTGCGGAGCATGGTGGCCATCAGTTCCTGCTCTTCCTGTGTCATACGGCGCAGTAGCTTAGCTCCCTCGGGATAGGCACGACGGGTCAGACCTCCAGCATGTTTGATGACTTCGCTGAGGCGCTCGCCGTTGCTCGAAAGGGTGTAGTTTCCTGCGAACTGGACCTCTCCTTCGATCGTGATGTTCTGCTGCTCGTTGTAATTGGGACTGCGACGGATATACACCTCGTCATAGGGCTGCAGTGTAAACGGCTGTTCGCCCTGAGGTATGGTGAAGTCTGGATTCAGGGTGAAGCTGTAGGTGAAAGCCAGCGTGTCGCCAGCTTCTGTGGCCTCGGGCTCCACAATACGACGTGAGACGTCGACCTTGGCCAGCGATGCGGCGTTGGTGAGACCTCCGGCTTGCAGCACCAGGTCTTCGACGGTCTCGTCAGAGGCGTATCTGTACACACCGGGATAGTTCACCTCACCGTGGATGGTGATGGTCTGGTCTAGTTTCTCTTCCTCGCGGCTAGCGATGAAGATGACGTCTTCGTTCTTCAGTTCCACATCAGGTACCGTACCTTCCAGAATGCCCGTAATGTCGAGGCTCTGCATTTTCAGGGTGCGGTCTGCCTTCATACGGTGCATCACCGCATGTTGTCCAATGGCATTCTCAGTAAGTCCGTCGGCAGCTTCGACAAGGGCCTTGACGGTCGTGATCTGTCCACCGACATGGTACATGCCTGGACGGAAGATGGCACCCTTGATCTCTACCATGTTCTGGTAACGGTTCAGGGTGGAGTCGACGCTGACGGAGTCTTCGTCCATGAGCTTGAAGTCGGCGAGGTCGAATTCTCCTACGCTGAAGACGGAGTACTGAGGACCTGCCTTACGGTTGATGCGGATGGCTTTGGTATAGGCGTCGCCAGTGAAACCTCCGGCATATCTTAACAGGGTGGCTGCACTCTCGGTCTTCTTCATCTCATAGAACATCGGGCGCTTCACCTTACCAGTGATATTTACCAGAGCCTCGTAGGGACTGACGGTGATGACATCGTTGTCCTGAAGACGGACATCGCCGGTGAGCTTGCCGTTGAGTAGGAAGTCGTAGACGTCGACATTCGACAGCAGCCTTCCGTTACGGAACACCTTGACGTTTCTCAGTGTACCGATGTCGTTAGGACCACCTGCCATATACAGGGCATTATAGACAGTAGCGAAGGCCGACATGGTATAGGTACCAGGCGTCTTCACCTCACCCATGACGCTGACAGTGATGGTACGGGTCTGACCCAGTGTCAGTTCGATCTTCGAGTTCTGGTAACGGGGACCCAGTTCACGTCTCAGTTTCGCCTTGGCCTGACTGACGGACAGACCGCCCAGTTGGATGACGCCGATATCCTCGATGGTGATGGTGCCGTCGGGAGAGATGGTCTCTGTGATGCTCTCCTGCGAGGCGCCCCAGATGTCGACATTGACAGCGTCGCCAGGACCCAGACGGTAGTTCTGCGGGGTGGCGAGGTTCATGCTGCTCTCAAAAGTGAGATTCTTGTTGTTGAACACATCGTGACCGAAGATCTTACGTTTAGGCTCTTTCTCTTCCTCTAAGTTGTATTTCAGAGAGTCGGGCATCATGAAGTCCATCGCCTCGTCCATCTCGACATACTCTTTGTCGGTCTCATCGTAGGTGTGACGCTGGGTCTGGTTCTTGGGCTTGGTGTCCTTCAACCTGAACTGCGAGGCGTTCTTCTTGTCCTTGGCCTTCTGCTCCTCGCGCTTCTCACCATTAGCCTCTCTCAGACGGTTCTTCACATCCTTGGATCCGGCGGTGATGTCCTGACCGCCGAGTGTGCCGTTCTTGATCTGTTTCTGATACTTCTTCTGGATACGACGGATCTGGTCGATGGTGACTCCGCGCTGCATGAGCTGGGTGACGATCTGCTGACGTGAGACGCCCTTGGCATTCTGTTCAATGACATAGTCCATCACCTGATTATCGGTCATCCCCGACTGTGCCCAGCTGGCGGCAGTGGTCAGCATCAGCGAGAATATAAGTGTTGCTATTCTTTTCATATCAGTTATTGTTTCGCGTACATATTATATATATAACACGATAATTGGTTTTTTATTGCCTAAACGGCTGCAAAATTACAACTTTTTCTGCAAAAAATTTGCATGAATAGGAAAAACTTACTATATTTGCAAACGAAAATGCTGAAAGACGTCTGCAGAGGCAGACAATGACGGCTAAATCACTCGGGGTTGACTGGATTTGACAGCGGGTTGAGATGGTACGTAAGCACGCGGAGGCTTCTTGGTTCCCTCCATAATCCGAGCTGAGGAAAAATTAATTGGCAACAATGAGTATGCTCTCGCTGCTTAATCGAAGTACAGTAGATTGCTAGCTTAATTTCTCTGCAAGGCGGAGAAACGAGACGTCGCTCCAAGGATGTTGTTCCGAATCTGAGGATCAAGCGGCGCAGGTTAAATCGGAAATAGTCTCTGTAGGCTCCGATGCAGGGATGAAATTTAGGGGCTAAGGCAGCAGTTGGTGGTCCAGGTCTTGCTGTTGCTCGAAAACCGAAGGCTGGAATAAGCGTGTAGAAAGCGTATGGTTTCCCTGTTTGGACGAGGGTTCGACTCCCTCCAGCTCCACAAGAAACCTTCCCACGGGGGGAGGGTGTTAACTAAAAAATTTTAACATTATGAAAGGCAACAGTCTTTTTAACGTATGTGCGTTAGTAGTATTGATGGCTTCGGTGTCATCGTGTGAGAAAATGGTGCTTAACGAGCAGTCAGGAAAGGACATCCCGGAGGATGCCAATGTGGTGGTGCGGGTGACTCAGTTCGAGCAGATCCCGTTCGATTCGCGAACGCGTACAGATGTGGCAAATGTCTGTACACGACTATGCTTTGACGTCTACGACGAGAGTGGTGAAAAACTGGATTATCTTAATCAGAAGTCGGATGATGCGAACTTCGGCATCGCCTCATACTCATTGCCGGAGGGACATTATTACCTTGTTGTCATTGGCCATAGCGGCACCAAGAACCCCAGTTTCTATGCCAATGGTAAGATCTCTATTACTGGTAAGGAACTGGGCGATACGTTCTGGACCTGTGAAGAACTGGAAGTCGGGTCAGAGCGGATTGATATGGATGTGGTCCTGAAACGTATTGTTGCGATGGTGCGTTTTGTGCCTACCGATGCGCTGCCGTCTACGGCCAACTGGATGCGCTTCGCTTATAAGGGAAGTCGTGGCACCTTCAGTGGCTACGACGGCTATGGAACGACCAATGCGAAACAGACAGTGGAATTGGATGTGGAAAACGGACAGAGTCAATTCGAATTCTACATGATTCCCCATGAAGAACAAGATGATTTGACCGTTGAAGTTCTGACGAAGCACGTGGATGGCAACATCATTGATAATCTGTCAGAGAAGACCATCGAGGGTGTACCGGTACGTAGAAATTGTATTACAATCTGTAGGGGAAATCTCTTTGACAATGAGAGTACGATGGGGTCTTCCTGTTTTACGATTTCGGTGGATGACGAATGGGACGAGACCATCAACAAACCTTTCTGAATGGCCCTGGTCAGGCAGAAATATATTAAATAATGTTGTAAAGTTACGCTATTCGAACCTTTTTCATTACTTTTGCACCTACATGGCAAAAGAACAAAGTAATACCCGGGAACGACAGCGAACGGACCTTCGTGAGCCGCGACGCTATAAGGTGACGATCTACAACGACGACTTCACCACGATGGAATTCGTGGTGAAGATCTTGACAGAGGTGTTCTTTAAGAGCGAGACCGAGGCTGAGGCACTGATGTTGCAGGTGCACCACTCCGACAAGGCGGTGGTAGGCATCTACAGTTATGATGTGGCCACCTCAAAGGTGCGGAAGGCCACGAGTATGGCTCGTGAGGCTGGCTTTCCGCTTCGTCTGACCGTTGAGCCCGAGAAGGAGTGAGAGTGAATTGTGAAGCGTGAAGAATGGCAGAGATAAGACAGACAGAGCGTGCAGCCAAGGTGCTGAACGACACAATGAAGTGTTGTAAGGAATACAGACATGAGTTCATCATGCCGGAACACTTGTTGTTTGTGTTGACGGATGAATTCAACTTCAACAGGATGTTCAATATCTTTTATCCGATAGAGACATTCGTGGAGCGTCTGGAAGAGAAGTTGGAGGACATCGAAACGGTCCCCGAAGGTCAGGACTATGAACCCGAAGCGTCCATACAACTCGGACAGGTGATAGAGTTTGCTTGTCAGCAGGTGCTGAACAGCAGTGCGAAGGCTCTGGACCTGCCGCATCTGGTGATGGGGATCCTACACTTGGACGAGTCGTGGGCCTCCTATCTGTTGAAGGATGCGTTGGGTACAAAAGAAAGCAACTTCATGAGTGAACTGATCAGTGCCTATGAGTTTGATGACCATCTGGAGGAAGAGACGGGCGAAGGAAAACATGAGGCGGCCTGGCGCCGACTCGTCACCTGCATGAACGACCTCTACCAGAATCACAATCCGCTGATCGGTCGCGAACGGGAACTGGCAAGGACCATCCAGGTGCTGTGCCGACGTGACAAGAACAACCCGTTGCATGTCGGTGAGCCAGGTGTCGGTAAGACAGCTCTGGTCTGGGGACTGGCGAGGATGATCGAGGAAGGCGAGGTGCCCGAGCGGCTGAAGGGCAGTCGCATCTATCAGCTCGACATCGGCACATTGTTGGCGGGTACACAGTATCGTGGTGACTTCGAGAACCGCATCAAACAGATCATGGATGGTATACAGGAGGAGAGCGACAGGAATATCGTGTATATCGACGAGATCCATACTCTTGTGGGTGCCGGTGCTACGGGTGAGGGTTCGATGGATGCGTCGAACATGCTGAAACCTTATCTCGAGACGGGAAGCATACGTTTTATCGGTTCGACGACCTACGAGGAATATAACCGCCATTTCTCCCGTTCAAAAGGACTGGTGCGCCGTTTTCAACAGATCGACATCCCTGAGCCGACACCGGAGGAGACCAAGCACATCGTGAGGCAGTTGAGAGAGCAGTATGAGAAGTTCCACGGGGTGACCTACGACGAGGCAGCCCTCGACTTCGCGGTGGATGCGAGCTATAAGTTCGTGAACGACCGGTTCCTGCCTGACAAGGCGATAGACCTGATCGACGAAGCCGGAGCTAATTGTCAATTGTCAATTCTCAATTCTCAATTAGTGACGAAGGCGGATATTGCTGATGTGCTGGCGAAGACCTGTAAGGTGGATGCGATGGCCATGAACGACGATGAAGACCATGCACAGTTGGAGACGCTGGCACCGCGGTTGCTGTCAAAGATCTATGGTCAGGATGAGGCCATCCGTCAGGTGGTGGAGGCGGTACAGCTGTCGAAGGCCGGACTGCTCGACGACAACAAACCTCTCGCCTCGCTGTTGTTCGTCGGTCCTACGGGTGTCGGTAAGACCGAGGTGGCCAGGGGACTGGCTAAGGAGCTGGGCATCGAACTGTTGCGTTTCGATATGAGTGAATACACCGAGAAGCATACCGTTGCCAAACTTATCGGCTCGCCTGCGGGCTATGTGGGATATGAGGATGGCGGATTGTTGACGGATGCCATCCGTAAGACGCCCAACTGCGTGCTCTTGCTCGACGAGATCGAGAAGGCACATCAGGACATCTACAATATCCTGTTGCAGGTGATGGACTATGCCCGTCTGACGGACAACAAAGGTCGTAAGGCCGATTTCCGCAACGTCATTCTGTTGATGACCTCGAATGCGGGGGCCCAGTTTGCAGGGCAGGCGAATATCGGTTTCACTGGTGGCGTCTCACGTGGTGAGGCCATGCTGAAACAGGTGAAGAAGACCTTCAAGCCTGAGTTTATCAACCGCTTGACTGGTACGGTGGTGTTCAATGATATGGACCATGAGATGGCTACGCTGATTCTCAAGAAGAAACTGGGTGAGCTGCAGGAGAAACTGACCGCCAAGCAGGTGACGATGACGGTGAGCGACGAGGCTTTCGGTCTGTTGTTGAAGGAGGGCTATACCCGTGAATATGGTGCCCGTGAGATGGATCGTGTCATTGCCCAGCGGTTGAAGCCTCTGTTGATGCGTGAGATACTCTTCGGCAGTCTGAAGCAAGGTGGACATGTCGTCATCGAGACACAGGCCCAGACCCTCGTTTGCCGAAAAGTGCCTTGTCAGCCAGAAAAAGGGTAATGGCCAGGGCAACAATGGAGACGGCGATGCAGCCTATAGTCATGTGAAGCATCGCGAGGAAGGCGTTGACGGGTGTCATACCTCCAAGGAAAAGTCCACAGAGCAATAGGGGCATGGCCGTCAGACCGAGTGTCGTGAGATTCGCGATGGTCGGGGAGAGGATGGCCAACAGACTCTGTCGGAGGAACGGTAATAAGGCCTTGAGGTGAGTCAGTCCGTTGCCCCGCAAGAACTCATATTGTTGCTGGTCGGTGTGGAGCGCAGAGACATAGGTGCTCATACCCCGTATCATCATGGCTGTGGCGTGTCCCAGCAGTAAGGCCATGACGGGTACGAACCAGCGGGGATCGAAGATACGGACGGGCAGCACCAGTCCCAATAGCCACAGTCCTATGAGAAACACCCCCATAAACAGTCCGGCACTGGTGGGCAGCATCAGCTTGCGGATATCCAGCTTACAACGTTTCAGCACGATAAAGGCAGAAATGCCCGACATCACCAACAGCCACGCCAGGGAGAGCCAGGCGTTGTCGACTTTGATCAGTCCCCATACGATAAGACAAAGCACCAGCAGCTGTGCGACCATACGGCCGACGGCTACAGCAAACGACTGGAGCATCTTGCGCTCCAGGACATACAAGGCCCCTGCGGGAATCAGCAGAAGGAGCAGCCCGAGAAGGGTATGTAATAATAGTCCTGTGTTCATATCTTTAACGTGTCTAAATCAATGACTTTTTGGGCCTGGGCCACAATCTGGTGTTTGCGACTGGCGACCAGCACAGTCTTTCCCCTTGCGACCTGTTGCAGCAGAAGTTCCGTCATGCGCTGCGTCAGCTCCGGTGTCAGATGGGCAGCGGGTTCATCGGCAATCACGATGGGCTTGTCTGCGGCTTCACAGAGGGTCCGCTCTGCCAGCGAGAAGATCTCCTCGGGGGTCAGCGGCTCTGGCTGAGACACCGTTGCTGACGGGGGTAGGAGAGCGTTCCATACGCCATACTCCTCAGCTTCGCACACCGGCGGCTGCGGTGCCCTGTAGTGGTGTGTCAGGCGTTGCATCTCCTGTGGCAGGTACACCATCAGGGAACGG
>Ga0247611_10003606_pt1 | contig 22669 bp, 19 predicted proteins | sample 177DNAGHGhighgp2_FD_192422 | JGI IMG/M metagenome (GOLD analysis project Ga0247611, IMG submission 192422) | Sheep rumen microbial communities from Palmerston North, Manawatu-Wanganui, New Zealand - 1770 DNA GHGhigh gp2 | ecosystem: Host-associated > Mammals > Digestive system > Stomach > Rumen... | reverse complement strand
AAAGTTTTTATGTTATAATCATAACATTTCAACATGTAATACTAATATTAAAATTATTTCAATATTATTGCTTTGCCTTCTTTTTTTTATTTTTTATGATATTATTGTCACTTATTATTTTTAAGCCCTCTAAGTAATTTTTTACATTATCGTAGTTTTCTAAATCTTGCTGATTTATAGTTATTGCCTTCACATTATATTCGTTATTAAATATATCTTCATGATTTAAATATTGTTGAACAGCATTATAATATCTAATCACTCTACTTTTAGTCTCTTCTTTATTATTAAAAAATTCTTTTAATTGTTCTGATTTATATTTTTGATCAAATATAAAAATTCCTATAATCCCTTTTTTATCATAAAAATCAAAAATACTACTTTCTTCTATTTTTTTATTTGCTCCCACTTCTCTTTTTAAAGTCAATCCCATATCTGACAATCTATTAATAATTTCATTGTATGAGCTCTTTCCCAAAGTTCTAATTCTTAATAAATCTAATTCTGTTGAATTAATCAAATCGTATAATGTTTCTTTTTTTCCACCGAAGTGTAATGCATTCTCAGTTCTAGCAGATAAATCTAATTCCCTTATACAAATATCTTTAAAACTTGTACTAGTTTTTTCATAGCATTTTTTTATCAAATCATGAATATAAAATATTTTTTCTTTTCTTAATTTATCTAATTTTTCCTCATTTAAATTCAGTTTGTGTAATTCAATATTTTCATTATTATATTGATTATCTGAAAGATAGTTAATAATTATCTGTAAATTTTCCATATCAGATTTTATTTCTTCTATTTTTTTATTGTATTCATCTATTTCTTTGAAATCACTTTGATAGTCCCTAAGTATATGTTTAGTTCTGGATGGATGTTTTAATCTTCTTTCAGCTTTCTTTATAATTTGTCTTGCTCTTTCTGCTGATAATCCTAGCATCTTCCCTATTTCTACAAGAGTGTATTTTTTTCCATCTAATATAGTATAGCATCTATAAACCTTTCCTTCTGTTTTTGATAAAGTCATTATCATATTATCAAATTCGTCTATATCTATATATTTTCCTGTATTATATTCAAATTGAGATAAATCCATAGAGAGTATATCTTTTATAGCTAAAGCATATTGTAATTTTTGATATTCAGTTATATCATTTTTTGATATAGCTATTCCTCTAAATCCACAAAAAATGTCATTTTTGAAATCATAATTATATTGACATTTTTTGTATGCTTTTTTAAATTCTTCTACTGATTCATATTTTTTCATAATATCTAAAACATATTTTTTAGGCAGTTGATAACTATCTTCCAATTTCTTTGTTTCTTCTTTAGAATATTCCAACATATTAGTATTTCTTAAATTATTAATTTGTTCGTCTGTTAATTTTATATTATTTCCATTATAATCTATTTGTAATTGCCTTTTTACCTCACTATATGTTAATCCATTTTTCATTTTAGCTTTCTCTCTTTGCTTTTCCTTTTTATCTGCCAATGATATTAGAAATTCATACTTCTCTTGTTGAGAAGTTCTTATTCTTTCTTTTTTTTCAGAGATTATTCCTAACTTGATACATTGATCTAATAAATCATCATCTATGTCAAGTATTCCCTTATAATACATTTGTCTTAAATTATTTTTAAAATAGCCAATATTAAATCCTTTATACCTTGTTTCAATATTAATTTCTTTTCCATTTTCATTAATATATTCAATCATTAAATTCAATTTTTCTTCATTGCTTAATCTTTTTCTTAGTATTCCTTCTTCACATTTTTCTGTATCATTCATATCTTCATTTAATGATTTACCATCTTCGTTTTCAACTTCTTTTTCTTGTTCATAATCATCTTCATCATCTTCAATAGGAGTGTATCCGTGTTCAACAAGCCAATCAAAGCTTGTATTGAATTGTTTACACTCAATTGAAGTATCATCAATCAAGAATAATTTGCAAATAACTTTATGAACAACAGCCCAAAATTCTTCTTCATTGTCTGGAATTTCTGTATTTTTTGTTTTCCAATAGGCAAGTATTCTATCTTTGTCTAAACTTGTAAATATTTCACCCATTTTTCTTTGTTCATCATTCATTTATATTTCCTCCATTTATAAATTCTATTTATATATAAGAATTTGAATCTAATTTTGAGTTTTTACTCAAAACCTACTGTTTCATTTTCATTACATGCCTTCAAAAATTATTATTATATATGAATTATATAATAAGAGTAAATATTTTTCAATCTCAATATTCTTCATCTATTTTTTTAGTAAAAAAAAAAACGAAACCTTACGTTGAAGTGAACCCCATATAGTGGACACTTAATAAAAAGACAAATCTTTTTATAGGGACTACAAAATTAATTGTAGTCTCTATTTTTTATTCTTATTGTATTATAAAAAAATCTAATTCAACCTATAATGTTGGAAAATATGGACATTTAAGAAATAACTATTTAAAAGAACATAAAAGAGGTTTATATACTGAATTAATTATTAAAGAAACTTTAAAAAATCATTTAATTGATATTGATAAAACTGCAACTGCAAGAATTAAAAGTATAATTAATAAACATGCAAAAGCAGAAAATGTAAATGAAAATTTAAAACAATCTAATCAGCTAGAATGGGTTAGATGTATGAATAATATTAAAAACAAAGCTGAAGAAATTGTTTTTAATGAATTAATATTTGTGTAGAAGGATTTAAAAATGAGTTTTAGAGAAGTAAATGATGATATTTTAAAAGAGTTTTGGGAATATAAAGACTAAACTGCTTTTGAATACCTGACTAAAGAAGATAAAAAACATATGATTTATTTTGATGAGATTACAAGCAGAATCTTAAATAGCATTCCAAAACAAAATAGGAAATTTGTGCAGCAACAGCTAAATAAACTTGATGATAATTTTTCTGATTATGTTGAATATTGGAGTGAGAAGTATTATAGGAATGGTTTTTGTGATGGTGTACAGATGATAACAGGATGTTTTGAGGAATAGACAGTAAAAAAGAGACTGAAGTAAAATTCAGCCTCTTACTATAAATTTTCATTCATAATCTCTTTCAATGTTTTTCCGTCTTTATTTTTCCACTCTGTAAGTCCATTTGCATTTCTACCTAATACCATAGCTGCTGCAGTAGATGGAGATAAAAATAACACATCTGTTACAAAAATGTTATTTTTATTAACAACTTTTGTACTTCTAAGCTCATTCCATTTATTTTTTAAATATTCTGAACTCGCTCTTTTGAATTCTTTGTTACTCTCAGAGCCTTTAAATACAATAAATCCATCATTAGTGACTGCTCCAACCGCCTTTAGTCCTATTGAATTAATATATAATAAATTATCTGAAGTAATATCCTTTTCTGTCTTGATTTTATTAAATATTTTGTATCCAAGAGCTGAGGTTATAATTTTCATAACATCAATTACTTCTTCCATTTCACATATCTCCGATTCAGTTAATGGTGATTCTGTTGTACTTTTTGTATCAATAATATATCTTTTGGCTTCTTTGGCTAACTTAAATAATGAATCCTCTAAAAACCTAATGTTTCCTTTATTAAAACTATTATCATTTCTAATAAATATTAAACTTTCATTCCAAAAATCTTTGTCTGAAAGATGCTGAACTAATCTTTTATAAACATTTTCTGATTCTCCAATATATGCACAAATTTTTCCATCTTTCTCTCCAAATAAAATATATACTCCACTATACCTAACATCAGCATTTTCTTTGCATTCTTTTAACTTGTTTTTAGGAATTTTATATGCTATAATATTAGAATTACTTATATCGCATTTTATTCTTCCATCTATTTCTCCATCTATTAAAAATAGTTTTATTGTTTTTTTATACATACTCTTCTCCTTTATTCATTATTAAATATTAAATTTATCTTTTAAATCTTTTTCTTCATTTATAAGTTTAATAACCCAAGGCTGAAGAAAATAATAAATATACATTGTATTTTCATCCCCATTAAATATATCTCCAAACGTAACTGCTTGTATATTTCCTGCAGTAGAAATTATACCATAGCTAGATAATTCAATTATGTTTCCACTATTAGTTGGTAAATTCAATGTATGGTCCTTTTCTTTTATAAATTGCTTAATTAATTCAGTTTTTGTTAAATCCAATTCTAATAAATATTTTATCCTTTTTTCTTTAAGTTTTTTACTTTTAATTTTTTCATTTACTTGTTTAAAGTACCATATAATAAATAATACTATTAACATAGATAAACTAATTAGAAAAATAAGACTTATTACAAAACCATAATTATTTCTAAAATCATACATATATAACTTTTTTATTATTTTTTCTGGCAACAGTAAAATTAATCCTGCTACTAATGACAAAGCACTTAAAATACTTGGTGGTAATTTTAAAATTTCTAAGAATTCTTTAAAGTTGTTCATTTTTTCACTTCCTGTATTTTCAAATTTAAAATATATTATATTATTCTTAATATTTCATTTACAATTTTAGCATTTAGATCTTCATATGTTAAAACATCTAAAACTAATTTTCCACTTAGTCTATTTAAATACCTCTTTAATTCATTAAATTGTTCTCTTGATAATTTTATTTTATTTTCTTCTTCATAATTTTTTACTGATATTATTATATTTTTAAATACTTCTGGATTAGTTGCAAATTTGCAAGCAAGAAGTGGAAATATTTTTCCATTTATATCATTATTACATATATATTGTGTTAATTCATAAGGATTTTCAAATCTAGAGTCATAAGTATATCTAGCATACCACCATAATCTTGAAATCCCATTCAAAAATACCGCTTTTGTGCTATTCCAAAAGAAATAATTATTTAAAATATGAGAATTTCTATCTAAAAGATTTTCTGGAAGCGGCCATCTTTTTTGCATATAATCCCAACAGTAACTATGTGCCAATCCAGACCATATTCTTTCATCACTTGCTTGAGAATCTGTTAATTCTTTTAAGCTATCATAAATAATTTTCATATTTTCATAATCATCTGCAATTCCATTTTCTGTTTTTAAACTAAAATCAGGAAATTGTTTTACCTCATATTTTCCATATATTTCTGTTCCATTATTTAAATATTTTGTTACTATCCAAGAATTATCTCCATCATAATATTTAACGTTTTCTGATAAATCCCTCTTCTTTAATATATCAACACTATCTTCTTTTAAATATTTTATTATCATTATTATTGTCCTCCATATTTTCTTTCTATCTCTGTCATAGCATCTTTAAGTGGATAATCAAATAATCTTTGAACAATCTCAAATGCTCCATGGTTTCTTATGTATTCTAATTTAAATTCTTGTCCTGTTGCTTCTGTAATTTTTTTAGATAAAACCCTATACCATTTTTTATCTTTATACTCAAATGAGTCAACATTTTCATCAATCAAATAATTTAGGACATGCATTAATGCAGGTAATATAATCATAGAATTAACTATTGGTATACAATATTCTGAATATGTGCAATATCTATTGTATTCACTAGTAGAAATATTTACTGTTATATTTTCCCCATCAAAATCAACAGACATAGGTTTGTTTTCTTCCTTAATATCTCTAACTTTTATAATACTTTCTATTTTAGTTAAATCATCTATATCTTTCTCGAAAAAAATATTTTCTTCTTTTCCTATAGCCAAAATTGAGCCTTTTTCTACTTGAAATTCTGCCCCTTTATAATCACTATTAAAGTTTTCACTGTAATACTTCTTTATATCTTCTTTTGAAATTATAAATGTATTTATTTCAACATTTTTATTTATATCTCTGTTATTTATTTCAATTTGATCTTTTCCTCTATTAATTACATATACTTTTCTAAACTTTGTTGTAGAACAATATACTTTTACAATTATTTCTGCCTGCTTATTGTCAATTAAATCATTTATGTATTTGTCTTCAATTTCAACATAAGTCTTTATTATAGATTTTTTAGCAGTTTTGTTCAATTCTCCTGTTGTTCCTGCTATAAACTTAACATTCACAAAGTCATCATTATAATTGCTTAATACTGGATATGTAAAAAATGCGTTACTCATCGATGCCATATACTTTCACCTCCATTGTCCATTTTTCTTCACTATCAATTTCAAAATCTAAAGTATATAAAATATTTTTTTGTATTTTTTTAATAACAACAAAATTTTCTTTTATCTCTGTTTGAACATTATTTCCAATTATTTTATTATTGTGGCATCTTACTTTTTTTAATACAGTCTTTTCTGTTCCACTTTCTCCATAAATATCAAATGTGATTTTAATTATAGGTCTATCTTCATCTAATGAAAAAATCAATCTATATGCATTTTCTTTATTAATTAATCTTAATTTGGTTGCTATCAATCTTTTGTTTATTTCACTATAATTTGTTTCTTTTTGAGGAATAGGATTTGGCTCTGGTGGATTTGGCTCTGGTGGTTTTGGACCTGGATTTGGATCTGGTCTTTTTATTTTTCCATTTTCGTCTATTTCTAAATCAATTTCTCCCTCTTCATCAGTTTGCTTTGTTCTCTTATTATCTATTTTTTTAGGCTTTTTTTCGTTAATTAGAACCGTCTTTATTTTTTCGTCATTTATACTTTCATTTTTATTTTCTACATTATCATCATTGATAAATTCTTCCTCATCTGGTAGAGTTTCTCCAACGCCTATTGCGCTTATTTCATCTATTATTGGTCCTGTCATTAATTCTTTTATGGTTTCTCTCACAAAATTTCTTAATTCTTTTATCTTTCTTCCTGCTTCTACAGACTTTTGAACTCTATCAGCAGACCAATTACTATGTGTTGCATTTTCTAATTTTCTAAAATAGTCATTAACTTTAATTCCATCCATTAGTAATATTCCATGATATAGTCCCAAATGTGGTAAATGATTTAAATCAAGTATTTTCATTCCTGTGTGTCTTACTGCTGCAACTTTATTTATTTCCCCTATATCTTCTTTATCTTTTTTTAATAAAAGTGTTAAGTCATCTTTTTCAAACATTGTGTAACTTTTTTTCATAACACCTTCAGATGAAACCATTATGTCATAGTAACATTCTGTATCAGGTAATAAGTATTCTTTTATTTTTTCGTTATTTATATATTCTTTTATTGTATCTTGAGCTATATAGTAATCATCCCCTATAGATACTTCTAGTTGTCCTTTAACTATTGCAACAAAAAAATTATCCATTATTGAAGCTATCATTTTTTCTTTCCAATTTTCAATATTATTTTTAAATCCTATAATATAAATATCTGTTCCATTTGTTTCTCTACTGAAATTATCATCTAAATTTAAACATTCTCTTATTGGATTATTATCATCTTCATAATATCCTTCACCTATAGTTATAGTATTATCACTTTTTTTATATCCTGTAATACGAGATATACCACAAGAAGCTTTTAATCCATCGTTTGCTATTGTACTGTAGAAAACTGTATAAAAATCAGAACATATAAATGATGCGAATTTTCCTTTTCCTTTACTTCCTGCTGAGCCTTCATTTTTGTCAGATACTCCTGCATTTTTTGTTAGATCAATCCATGGAGAATGAGTTGTTTGGTCTGATCCTGTTAAACCTGTTGTATTAAAGTCACTAATTCTTAAGCAACATATCTTGTCAGCATAAAACAATTCCATAGCATTCTTATAAAAATCTGGAACAGTATGGTCATTTTTATAATATTCCTTATTGAATTTATATTCTTCTTCAAATATTTCTTTTAATTTTCCATTTTCATTGCCAGGAATTTTGTATGGATTAATAAAAAATTCTTTAAACTCGACTTTAATAGTCTCTTTATTACCAGTATAATCAGATGAGACTATTGTATCCAATGAATTTTGGCATATTTCTTTTGCCAAATGAAACATTGGATTATCTTTAAATTCTTCTCCTATATCATTAAATCCTTTTATTCCTATATTTTCAACGCTTGGAAATTCCCATTTTCTCATATCAATTATCCTTTCAATTTAAATTTTGATTCTTTCTTTTCAAACTTCATCTTTGTTGCTCTTAATTCTGAATCAATTGCATTAAAGATTTGTTTTATTTGTTCTTCTGTGTATTCATAGTTATTTCTGTTAGAACAATTTCCAAGTAATCTTAAAGTATTAATTATTATATTTGTTCTATTTTCTGCTATTCTCATAAATCTTTCTTTCTTATATTCCGACATTTTTTTCACCTCAATCACATTATAACATACATTTCGAAATTATGCAACTATATTTTTAATATATAGTTACGTTTTATTGTTATATTGTAATAATATATTAAAATCAAACATAAAAAAGAGTTGCATTATTACAACTCTACTCTTTCTTATACATTATTTAAATCTTTCTTTTATGTATTCTTCAATTTCCTTAGAAATATTTTTATATACAACTCCCTCTTTCGAAGAAAAATAATCTTTTAGTTTTCTCAAGACTATTCCTTTTGTAAATAATATTGGTAAAATTTGCTCTTTTATATCATCATTTTCAAATAATTTTCTATAGATAGCTGGAGAAAGATCTTTTAATTCTTCAAAAACTTTTTTACTATTTGCATCAAAATTAACTTCTGGAATATCTGGTAAAGTTTCTTTCCATGCTGTTAAGTATTCTATAATTTCATTCCACATTTCATTAGGAAAATCACTAATACCATTTTCGCTTTCTGAAAACATCTCTACACCATAATATAATTTTGGTTCGCAACCATATAATACAGCCATTTTATCCATTTGTTCTAGATAATAGTTTTTGTTCTTTTTTAAAGAATCATCTATAAACCACATTATAGGTAATACTTTATTTTTACTATATTTTTTTGTTACTTCATAATATTTAGCTTCAAAATTCGAAAATTGTCCAATTTTTTTTGTACTATCGTGATCATCCCTAACTTTTTGTTCAATTAAATATACTATACTTCCTTTTTTAAACAATTGATCAATATTATACTCTTTATTATCTTTTGTTTCTTGTGCAGATAATCGTTTGGGTAACATCTCAAAACCTAACGCTTTAAAATACTCCTCAAAAATATTTTCTAGTGCATCTCCAAATTTAATTTCATGCGATTGTGTTATATTCTGTAATAATTTTGTTTTAGGCCTAGTTGACCTAAATAGCCCAATATATCTATCTGGTGAACGTACAATTCTTTGTATCAAATATGCAGAACTTCCTTCAAATAGTTTTTCATTTAATTCTTTTTTAAAAACTTCATATTCTAATATCATATCATCCCCTCCTATAATTTTACTTCTTCTTGGTATTTATATCTTAAAGAATCCAAAGTAACCAATTCCTTATTATTGTTTTCAACCCAAAAATAATCCCATCCATTGTTATTAGTAATCCCTAATAATTTTGCAGACATTTTATGAATTGATAAATCTTCTTCTCCATCATTAACATATCCACTTGCGGTAATAACAACCTCTTTACTTTTATCTTTATTATAAAGTTTTTGTCCAGGCTTAATATAATCAAATTCAATTAATTTTGTCATAGGAACCTTTGGTGGTTTAACTTCAAGTTTTAAACCTGAAATATCATCTATAATCGGTTCAATTTTATCCAATCTTTGTTGAGCATATTTAATATAATTTTTATCCATCTCAAAACCCAAATAATTTCTTCCAGTTGCTTTTGCTATTGCTCCTGTTGTTCCTGTTCCAAAAAAAGGATCTAATATCAAATCACCTGGCTTTGATGAAGAAATAATTACATTATATAGCAATTTCTCTGGTTTTTGTGTTGAATGTACTTTATTACCATCTTCATCCTTTAGCCTTTCATTTCCTATACATATTCCTATATTCCATACACTTTTTTCTTGTTTATCATTATTCAAGAATTTCATTGTTTTATAATTAAAAGTATATTTAGCATTTTTACTTTTTGTACACCATAATAACGTCTCATGAGAATTTTGAAATCTTGTACCTCCAAAATTAGGAACAGCGTTTGGCTTCGACCAAATAACATCATTTAAAATCCAAAATCCCATATTTTGCATTATATACCCTAATCTATATATATTTTGAAAAGAGCCAATTACCCATATAGATGCATTTTTTTTCATTACCCTTTTGCACTCTTTAAGCCATTCTGTTGTAAATTTATCATACTCTGCATAATCTTCAAATTTATCCCATGATTCTTCTACTCCAGCAAATTTTGTACCATCTGTTCTATGTAATATCCCATCTGTCTGCATAAAATATGGAGGATCAGCAAATATCAAATCTACACTTTCTTTTGGCATTTTTTTCATTTCTTCTATACAATTTCCATTAATTATTTTATTAATATACTTATCTATATTATTGTTCATTTTTACCTCCGTTATTTTTATAATATACATTCATATCTTATCATAAATTTTCTTTTAATACAATTAAAATTCAATATTTTATTTATTTGTAAAAATCTCTCAGTCAAAGACTGAAAGCATTGACACTACAAGCTGTAAAAAACTCAAACTTACATCGTTTGATTTCAATTACTTCTTCATAAGCTATTATTTCAATTCTCCTACACTATCTTTTACCTTTCAAATTTATCTTTATAGTTCTTAAAAAAATCATAATATATTTTCATATTTTCTAATTGATACCAATTTCTAACTGAAACAGGATTTATATCTAAATCATATATCTTGGCATTAGGTAATGCTAGAATAAAAGGTGAATGTGTAGCTATAATAAACTGACAATTAAAAAATCTAGACATTTCTATAATTAGTTTTACAAGTTCCATTTGATATTCTGGTGCTAAACTATTTTCTGGTTCATCTAAAAAGTATAAGGTATTTTCTTGTAATTTTTCATTATAATAATCGAGTGATGTTTGTCCATTTGAAAGTTCTTTTTCATTTTTTTCTACTCTACTTTCAATTAGTTTTTTACTAGATTTTGCAGATCGTAATCTTACTATTTCTAAATATCTATCCATATCATTTCTAAATTCACTAATAGGAACTGCATTAGGACCTCTATCATTAGCAAACCAATAATCATCATCTAATCTTTTTCTTTCCAATTCTTTTTTATTATTCTCTAATCTTTTTTGCAGTAAATAATTAAATATATCTTCACTACTTATTAATTCACTTCCTATTGGTATCTTTTTTATTATTTCTGACTCACAAAAATCTACAAATCCATCTATATTTATATTTCTAAAGTCTTCATATTTAGGTCTTTCAATTTCATTTGTTTTTACTCTTGCTGCTTTTATAACTTCTTGCTTTTTATTCAGTTCTTTAATAATTACATTTATAAGGGTTGATTTTCCTGATCCATTGCTTCCATAAAATATTGTAATATTATCAAATCTTATTTCTTGTAAATTCTTATCACAAAATACATTAAAAGGATAGAAACTCTCTCTTCCATCATATTTCTTTTCTTCTGGCAAATAAAATCTATTTAAATATATCATTTCGTCCTCCTTGCAAACAAATATTTGTTTGTATTATATATTATTATTTTATATTTGTCAACCCTCAATATTACTATTTCCTCTTCCGCTTCCCACAATTATACCATATATTGTTAATAAACCCAACCTTAGCTAATACAATATATGACCAAGTGTAATATTTTATTTTAAATTCAAGACAAAAAAAGCAGGATTAACTCCTGCTTTACATTTTTATTTGTTAAAAATATCAAAAAAACTGCTATATAGATAACTTACATCAATAGAAACAAAATGTTTTGTTTCTAACCTCTTTTTAGCTTAAGCTTTGATAATTCATTATGGTCCGTTGAAAAACTATTAAATTCATTCCTTGTTTTTCAGAATTAATAATCATTTTATTTAAATAATCTATAAACCTCTTATAGAAATTTATTATTTCATCAATATAAGGCTTAATTAATTCTGTGCTCTCTTCTGCCTTTGGTATTTTTTTATAATCAATACGAGAATCCAAATATAAAACCCAACGATATTCATTTCTAATAAAATCAAGTTCAGAGCTATAATAATCATTTTTTAATAAATCCATGATTTTTTGTATCTCTTTTATCATTTCTTTAATACTATCAAACGTAAAATAATTATATGTTAGCCACCACTCAAACTCAGGACCTTCTTGAATTCTTCCTTTGTTTTCTGGTAAAGTAGAGTCATAGTATTTTATCAAAATCGGATATACAAATGATCTTATATCTTCTTCTTCAATGGAAATAGCATCATCCAAAAATTCATCAACATTGTCCATATCATCAGTATCATTATTAATGTCTTTTACTTTAGCAGTAAATATATTAAAATATGAACTACCATATCTTCCCTCTTTTATTTCAATTAAGCTATTTCCCGCTTCGATTACCTCAATATTATTTTTATACCAATCGCTCGGCTTAATCTGATGAAACAATTCTTTTTCCCATGAATCAGAAGAATTATTCGATTCGCATTTTATATATCTTTTTGTTTCCATCAATTCTTTACTATCAAATATATAATCTTGATATTTGTCTTCATTATGTACTCTAACCTTATATGGTTGAATATTAAATTTAAATGCAAGTGCTAAATCATTGTATGATATATATTCTCCAATCTTAAACAACGCGGGATAATCTGTTTCTATAATCTTATCAAAAATCTTCTCCTCGCTTATATATGATTCGAAATGTGGATCATATTCCTGATACCACTGCTCTGTCGATGTTGTGGGACAAACAACATATTCTTTTTCTCTTTCATTATATTTAAATAATAATTGTCTTTCCTTCTCAGAATCAACTTCTATTAAAAATCTATCTGGAGGTCTATTCTCTTTTAATAACTGCATTAAATCAAAGTATGAAATTATCATAATTGAACACCTACTTTCATTTTTTGTTTTCATGTCTATTTCTTCTCTTATATATATTTATCTATCCAAAATTAGATCATCACCAATTCTTTAATCCATTTTTCAAATCTTCCCATAAAATTTCAGATTTATCATATTGATATACTGCTACTTCACCATAATCTACAAAACTATTAAACTCTATATATACACCTTCTTCTAAAAGTATTCTAAACATTGATATATATGAATTTTGATTCTCAGGTTCAGGAATACCTTGTGATCCAGTATAGTCACTATATAATTCATCTGACATTATTACTTCAAATCCTTCAACTGTTTTTTCAATGCAATTAGAAAATACTATATTCATATCTGAATTTGGAGCATTAGTTGAAAACTCAACATTCTCAGGCAAACTATTTTTACCTATCTTTATACTACTTGCTTCACTAAAATCAACTTCCAATCTATCACCATCATTAAAATATATAATTATTGGTTCATCTATTTCTACATATCTGGTAAACGGTGTATCAGGTAAAATATTTTCATAATTCGACAATTCTTCAAAATTTTCAATATGATTTTCCTCATAATATCCATATGCATGGTCTTCTATCCTATCTTTTCTTAAATTATAGCATAATCCAACACATCTAATACTTGTTATTTTCTTACCTTTTATATTTAATTCCTTTAATTTATTCATTAATTCATTTGGTTCTTGAATAATTGGTACATTCCATTCTCTATAATTAAATTCCATATTTACCTCTAAGTTCATTTTTTCACATTATACCATACTTTTTTCAAAAGATAAACCAATCACAAATGTGTTTCTTTAACAAACCAAAAAACACTTTTATATACTTTCGTCACTTTTTTAGGTATTTAAAAAATCAAGGAATGCTGTATTTCTTGATAATACTGGTTGCGGAGCCAGGACTCGAACCTGGGACCTTCGGGTTATGAGAAGTTACTGTAATTTAGTGAAATTAATGTTTTTGACTGATTTATCAATGAAAATTGGTGAAGATTATTTCGAACATTTGTGTTTTTTAAGGTCACTTTGTGAGAATTTCTTCATCAACTATTCCCCAATGAATTATACATAGCTTTTTAGAGGTTAGTTTTTGAAATAAAAACAGCAAAAATTTATATTAGGAGGTTCAGAATGAAAGAAATAACATATCACAGAGAAGGAGATTATTTAATTCCTGATTTGATTATGGAAAAATCTAATTCAATATATAATGTTGGAAAATATGGACATTTAAGAAATAACTATATAAAAGAACATAAAAGAGGGTTATATACTGAATTAATGATTAATGGAACTTTAACAGAGCATTTAATTGATATTGATAAAGCAGCTACTGCAAGAGTTAATAATATAATTAATAAACTTGCTAAAGTAGAAAATGTAAATGAAGATTTAAAACAATCTAACCAATTGGAATGGGTTAGATGTATGAACAATATTAAAAACAGAGCTGAAGAAATTGTTTTTAATGAATTAATATATGTGTAAGAGGAGGATAAAAATGAGTTTTAGAGAAGTAAATGATGATATTTTAAAAGAGTTTTGGGAATATAGAGATCAAACTGAATTTGCATACATGACTAAAGAAGATAAAAAACATATGATTTATTTTGATGAAATTACAAGCAAAATCTTGAATAGCATTCCTAAACAAAATAGGAAATTTGTTCAAAGTCAACTAAATAAACTTGATGATAATTTTTCTGAGTATGTTGGCTATTGGAGTGAGAAGTATTATAGAAATGGGTTTTGTGATGGGGTTCAGATTATGGCAGGGTGTTTTGAGGAATAGTAAAAGGCGAGTTAGTTCTCGCCTTTTTTAATTATTCTATATTTTTCAGACAATAGTTTAGTAAAGTATCCATATTAGTTTTATCAGAAACTTCAAATTTTTTTAATAGTTTTTTTACCTGTTGTATATCAGTCTCTCCATTATTTGTAGGAAATAATTCTTCATATATTTTTCCCTTTTCTCTGTCATTAGGTATCTTGCTTATTAATTTTAAATCATACAAAACATGGTCAAAATTCTTATCATTCCATATAGGAACAATATATGGAGCTAACCAATGTTTTTGAAACATTTCTCCTGTTTTATATTTTTCAATTTTTTCTTGTGTAGTATCATCGAGATCCATTATTGGCATTATAGAAAAATTTTTAAATACTCCTTTTTCTTCCTCTATGATATAATTTGTTTTAAATGCTCTTTTATTCTTAAATATAGTATTTCCAAAAATAGTATTTAAACTGTCTATTTGAATACTAGTTTTTCCGTTTCTTTGTGAATATATTTCTATTGGTAAATGTAAATTACTCTTTATATGCTCTGCAAATAAAAACTCACTCTTTCCATGTGCAATTATAATGCCTTTACAGTAGTTAAGCTTTTTTGACATTAGATATATCCTCTTTTTCTTTTGAGTCTTCTAGAGCATATTTTATTTCTTCAAAATCTACATATTCTGTTGTTGGAATTCCACCAAATAAACCTTTAAAATATAAATCACGAGCATTATTATTCTTTTGTATTGTAATACCATAATCCTTAATAGAATTAATCTCTTTGTTTCCTTCATAATCTGTTGATAATATATATATACATTCTTTAGGCAATATTTCTAATAATAATGTATTATGTGTTGTAATTATTAATTGACCATTTATTTCATCTTTAATTGACATTATTATGTTTTTCATTAATAAATCATGTATACCATTGTCTATTTCATCAATTATTACTGTTTCTCCCATCATTGCGCCTATTATTGTATCAAACTCATCTACAATTTTTCGTGTTCCTTCAGACTCTAAATCAATTGAAATAGATTTTAGTTTTCCACCTATCATTTTATTAAAATATAATTCATAGTAAACTTTTTCATCATTATCTTCAAATTTATATTCAACACTTTTTATATCTGCATAAGCTTGTGTAAAAAAGATATTTAAGACCTTTTCATATTTTTTTATAATATTTACTTTATCTTTTCTTATATTTCCAGATTTTAAATCTATCAATTTGGATTGCTTCATTATATTATCTGGCATTAGCTTAAAATCCCACATATGAACATGTATTGTCATCGATAAAAATTTATCTATTATATTAAATATTTTTTGTGAAGTATTAGTAATTACATAATCTTGATTTTTTTCTGCTGTTTCATAAAATAGTAAAGATAAAAATGAATATTTTCCCCAATATTTATCAATATTGTCAATTAATTCCTTTTTATATTTTTCATTATTAAAAATGTTCTTATTCAACTCTTTTTTTATTTCTTTTTCTTCTTTGCATATTTTAAAATAAAAAGCTTTTTGTTTTACTGCAAAATAATATAATTTTTCTTCAACGATTTCTGTATTGAATCTAATATAATAATATCCCTCTATATCATTTATTTTAAAGCCATATTCTATTTCTGTATCTTCCTTTTCATTTAATGTTCTATATTCTTCTAAATTCAAAGATAATTGCCAGATTTTTTTTAATTCCACAGGAATGCTATCTATAAACTTTTTTTGTAGTTCAAAATATTCTTTCGGTAGTTTATTAAGTGCAATATCAATACTTTTTGAAATAGTAAGTTGTTGAAGAAATTTAAATAATTCAACTATATTAGTTTTTCCACTGCCATTCTCGCCATATATTGATATGAAATCATTTGTTATTTTTTGATTTTTTTTCAAATTAAACTTAATATTCTTTAGCGACTTAAAATTTTTTGCTTTAACATATGTGAACATTTTTTATTCCTCCTTTTTAAGCACTTTATATAATTTTAGCATATTTTTAGTTTTAAGTCAATGTTTTTTAATACATTTTGTATTAATTTTATCAAACTTTTCAATTATATTATATGCAAATTTTTAAATTTTAATCATTTTGTATTATAAAAAGCAGACATAATTGCCTGCTTGATTTTTAGTAATACTTTAATATCTTTTCTACTCTTTATCTGTAAATAAAATACAGAAATTTTGTATATCAAGTTGATATTTTTCAAATAATTCTCTTATCCACCAAAATATCATATGTCTACTATATCCAGTTTCTATAAATAATGTTGGTGCAATTTCTGCTTGCCATTGATTCACTCTTTCTTTAGAAAAAATTATTTTGGTTCCATTCTCAAATTTATAATTCTGTTTTGCCAATTCATCTAATATACTTGGATTTGCAGAATATAGTATTTTTACAAGTTGTACATAAATATTTTTAAAATAATTTTCTCTATATTTTACACCATCATATTTAAATCCATATAATTTATAATCTGGACTATCCACATATTCTCCACCATCATCATCCTCATTATCGATATAAAACTCATAATATTTTTCAAATTCCAAAGTTGTATCAACTTCTTCTGGATATGGATACTTTTCGATAATGTTTGCTATTAATCTTTCTGCTCTATCTTTGATTTCTTTTTCATCCCATTTAGTCAAATTCGGATCTAACAATTCTTCATTTAGTATTTTAATTTTAACTTGTCCACTATTATATAAACCTTCGAATATTTCTTTTTTCTCTATAAACTTCTTATTACTATAAATGGAATTATATCCTGTAATAGATAAATTACCTAATGTATGTATATATTTATCATATATTTCTTGATATCTTTCTTCTCCCAATTCATTTTTCCACTGATTACTTAATGTTTCTGGTAAAATATGTTCAATTGTCATGTCTGTCATATCAACTGGCTCTTTATTATTATTCTCTATAAAATCGAAGAAATATCTTAGTATTTTTGATTTTTTATAAATATTATTATACATAAGGCTCTCTTTAAAAGTTGCATTATTTGGCATTCTATCATTAGTTTTTAATGTACATAAATAGGCTTCTAGCGCTTTATAATATTTATTTTTATTATCCTTATTTACACCAAACACTTTACTGTACAGACCAGCATAAAAGCGTCTTAAACTTGATGATGGTATCTCTGCTACAGCTCTTCTTAATGCATAATTTCCAAATAAAAATAGAATTCTATTAAATTCTTCTTCTTTAATTTTAAGTTCATCAATTTCGCTTTCTGAAGCATCTCCATTATACAATTTATTTATATCTTTGTAATCATAGCATATTCTAAGTAAAAGTGGATATATTGTACTATGTTTTAATAGACCAAATATAGAGCACAATTTATTTGACTTTTCACTATATATTTTAGAATCATTGCATACAATTAGCTTATAATATTCTCCATACCTAATAATTTCTTCAAATACATATTCTTGATTATTCAAATCTCTATAATATAGTTTAAAATTATCATATACCTTTTTTTCTTGAATATATCTCGTATCTTTCATAACCAAAAAATCATAAAAGAATTTCTCTATATTATTTTTTCCAATATCATTTTGCAATTTAACCCAGTACTTTTTATAATATTCTTTTTGTTTTCCAGGATCTCTTATTCCCATTAATAAAAAGTTTCTGATTAAATCAGATGTTTCCAAATTCATTCCAGTAGAGTTAATGCTTTCAAAAATTAATTGTGGATCATCATCTTCTCCTAAAATAATTTCTACAATTTCTAAGTTAGTAATTCCTTCAAAAATATTGTCAATACTCAAGTTATCTTCTTCTATTGATCTTTGAATTCTTTCTCTAAAATTATAATAGTTAATCGCTACATTAGAAGTTTGATCTAAATCATTTATATTTCCCATTAAGATCTTTTCTAATTCTTGATTATCACTATCAACAGATTTAAGTTTTAATTTATATCTTTCTTCACAATTATCATTATATAAAGAATTATAAATTCTATTTTTTATCCTTTTATTTTCCTCATCATCTGCTATATCATATAAAGCCTTTAGAAGAAGAATCACTGTTGTTAACCTTTGTTGACCATCAATTATAGGACAAAAAGAGAAATTATTTTCCGTTTTTTCTGAATAAACTAAGCTTCCTAAATAATGATTTCTTCCTTTCCTTATGCTATCTATTATATCATCATATAGTTGATTACATTGTTGCTTTTGCCAGGAATATAGTCTTTGATATACAGGAATAGTGTATTGTCTATAAGTCTGTTCTATTATTTTTGTATATAGTTTTCTATTATTTGCTTCCATTATTGTTCCTCCATCTTATCTGTTTTATATTCTTCACCATCTTCTGCAACTTTTAATTCTGTATTTGAATCTTCTTCATCTTTCTCACTGTATTTTATTGTATCTTCACTATTTAAAATTCTATAAATGACATTTCCTAACGATTTCATAATAGCATTATAAAACTCTTTGCTTTCAAATAATTTCTTATATGAAGTTGCACTTTCTTTATATGCTTTACTTGTCTTTTCACTAAATACTTTAGGAAATACTGATTTAACAAACATATCTTCATTATTTGCTTTAGCAGATTTTTTTACTTCTTCATCTCTAATAATAATATCCATTATGTTTCTAACGAGTAAATTATCAGCTTCTGTAAATTGCCCTGCATATAAGTCGTTAACTTTCTTTATAATTTCTTCTAAGTATCTTTGTTCTGGTAAAACAACTATTGGTATTCCAGGTCCTTGAGGCGGTATTAAGCCTTCTGATTCATCTGTTTTTCTTAAAGAAACACTTCCATTAAAAGTCTGCTTTAAATTGTAGAATGTAAGCTTAAGCTTTCCTTCTAAGTCAACTACTTCTAATTTATTCTTAGGTAGTAATTTTTCTACATACCTTAAATACATATATGTTTTATGAAGTTCTTCATCACCTAAAAATGTTATTTGAGTTATATATGAATAGAATTTATTGAAACTTATAACTTGCTTTCTAAAGCTTTCTCTATCTTCTATGTCTAATTTATTATATAAATCTACAGTTTCTTTTACACAACTTGTTAATCTTCCAAAGTCATTTTCATTTTGTTTTCCATCTTTTAAATATATCTTACAGAATTTTTCAATGTTTTCATCATATATCAATCCATAGCTTTTTATCATATTTAATTTATCATATATAACATTTGGATCTGTTTCATATTCTAATACAGTCACATCATAAAACGGTTTAAATGCTTCTTGTATGTCTGATGCTTCATTTACAAAGTCTATTACTAATGTATCATCTTTTCCATTATATGTTCTATTTAATCTTGATAAAGTTTGTACTGCTTTTATACCTTTTAACTTTTTATCTACAAACATTGTATGTAATAAAGGTTCGTCAAACCCCGTTTGATATTTTTCTGCAACAACTAATACATTAAATTCATCTCCATGGAAGTATTCTTTAGTTTGTGATTCAGATATTTTTCTACCACTTTTAGTTTTATTCATATTGCTTTCAGTAAATGTTTCGTCTCCATCTTTAACTTCCCCAGAAAAAGCTACTAAAACATCTAAATCGTCATATCCCTTTTCTTGAATATATCTTTTCATTTCAAAGAAATATCTTACTGCATGTAATCTTGAAGCAGTTACTAACATTGCTTTTCCTTTTCCGTTAATTTTGTTTTTAGTAACATTTCTAAATTGTTCTACAATAATTTGTGTCTTTTGTGAAATATTTATTTCGTGTAAACTTTCAAATTTCTTTATAATTCTTGTCGCATAATTTTCTGGAACTTCTGGATTATCTGGCGTTTTCTTTGCAATTTGATAAATAGTTTTGTATGTCATATAGTTTGCTAGAACATCTAATATAAAACCTTCTTCTATAGCTTGTCTCATACTATATACATGATAAGGCATAAATGTACCATTTTCTTGTTTTGTTCCAAATAGTTCTAATGTTTTAGCTTTAGGAGTCGCAGTAAAAGCAAAGAATGAAATATTATCTTGATGTCCATGTGTTGCTAATTCTTCAACCAATTTATCTTCATAATCTTTTTCATTTTCTTCTTCCTGTGCTTCCATTTCTGCATATTTCTTTAATGCTTCTTCTCTATCTGCTAAAGCAATTTTAAGTTTTTTAGCAGAATTACCTGTTTGACTTGAATGTGCTTCATCCACTATAACTGCGAATTTTTTACCACTAACATCATCAACTTCCTTATATATTACAGGGAATTTTTGAAGTGTAGTTATAATTATTCTTTTTCCATCATCTATTGCTTCTTTTAAATCTTTTGATGTTTTCTCATCATCTATTTTTACTACAACGCCCTTTTGATGTTCAAATTGGTATATAGTTTCTTGTAATTGTTTATCTAATACTTTTCTATCTGTTACGACGATTATAGAATTAAATACTGCATTATTATTCCTATCGTGTAATCCTGATAATCTATGTGCAAGCCAAGCTATACTATTTGATTTTCCTGAACCCGCACTATGTTGAATTAAATAATTATGTCCTACTCCACAATCTCTTACATTCCATATTAGTTTTCTAACAACATCTAATTGATGAAATCTTGGGAATATTATATTTTGTTTTTCCTTCTTTATTTCTTTTCCATTCTTATGTTCTATTTCTTCTTTTACTTGTAAATGTACGAATTTATGAAGTATTTCCATTAAAGAATCTTTCTTTAATACATTCTTCCATAGATAATCTGTTGTGTAACCATTTTCATTTGTTGGATTCCCTGCTCCTCCAACATTACCAGCTCCATTTGAACCTTGATTAAATGGTAAATAATATGTATTTTTTCCTGCAAGTTTTGTTGTATATTTAACATCATAATGGTCTACTGCAAAATATACTATTATCCTACTATTAAATCTAAATATCAATTCTCTAGGATCTCTATCATACATAAATTGCTTTTGTGCATTTTCTGAATTTTGTCCAGTTATCTGATTTTTAAGTTCTAAAGCAACAACTGGAATTCCATTTAATAATAAAACAATATCTACAGAGTTTTCGTTTTGAGTAGAATATTTTAATTGTCTTGTTTCATTTAATATATTTTTATTATATAAATCCATATCTTCTAGATTTAAATTTGTCTCTGGCATAAAATATGCTAATCTAAATTTAAAAGTGCCTGCGCCAGTATATTTAATACCATTTCTTATAACATCAATTATTCCTCTAGTTACTACTTCATCATTAAATCTCTTTATAAATCTTGGTTCATAGTCATCAGGAAAAGCTTTTTTGAATTTCTCCCATTCATTCTTTTGTGTATCCTCAATAAAAGCAAATAAATCTTTTTTATTTAATGCGCATTCTCTATCAAAATCTTGTGGATTACCTTTTATATACCCACCATTAGATGATAAAAGATAAGCTTCTATATCTTGTTCAAATCTTCTTTCATTTTCTTCCATTAGATACCTCCGTTAAACTATTTCTTTTTTTCCAGTTACATATTCATATATAAGTGATTTTTTATATTGTTCCAGTTCTTCAACAAAGCTTTCTTTCTTTTCTATCAAACTGTCTATTTCATTCTCTTTTTTCTCCAAATAATTCACTATTTTTTCTTGTTCTTCATATGGTGGAGTTATAACTATCATATTCTTCAATTCATCCCAAGTTAATCCTTGTCTAACTCCACTTCCCATTCCATAAAATCCTTTAATTATATCAAACGCGTGAAGTTGATAATAGTAATATTTTTCTACTAATTTACATTTACTTCTTAATGAAATATAAGCAGAAGTAATAATACCCGATTGAGTACATAAACCAACCCTTAAGCTCTTATGATCATTTTGTAAATCTGTTAATCTTAAAACTATATTTCCATTGCCAATTATATTATATGTTTCAAAGCTATCTGGTAATAATCCTGTGTCAGCATTTATATTTCTTTGTATAATTTTTCCATAACTAAGTGATAATAAATTAT
>Ga0247611_10003605_pt1 | contig 22673 bp, 19 predicted proteins | sample 177DNAGHGhighgp2_FD_192422 | JGI IMG/M metagenome (GOLD analysis project Ga0247611, IMG submission 192422) | Sheep rumen microbial communities from Palmerston North, Manawatu-Wanganui, New Zealand - 1770 DNA GHGhigh gp2 | ecosystem: Host-associated > Mammals > Digestive system > Stomach > Rumen... | reverse complement strand
GATGCGTGAATCGGCTGAATTCTTTTTAGATACAAGCGATATCGCGGAACGTGATTTTGCATCCTGCATCGAAAAAATCATTCCAGAGATGGATCGAGAGCAGATGACGCTCATTCTCTCCAGCTTCGGATACAAGCGCGGTGTTCCGGTTGATGCGGATATGGTCGTGGATATGCGGTTCGTTGATAATCCGTATTATCACAAACAGATGCGAAACCTGTCCGGCATCGACCGTTCGGTTCGTGAGTTTGTTCTTGCACAACCGTATGTCAAGGAGTATCTTGACAGTCTGCAAAAGAGTATTCTCGATATGATCCCGCTTTTCGAAAAGCAGGACAAGCATATTTTAAGAATCTGCTTCGGCTGCACGGGTGGACGGCACCGGTCCGTTGCGGCGGCGGAGGAAATGGCGCAGCGTTTGCGTGACTGCGGACAGGCCGTTCGCATTTACCATCGCGATATTTCACGCGAGGCGCAGGATATTGAACAGCGATTCCAAAAGAGGGAAGAATGAGCTTTTCTTCAGATTGTAAAGATGAATTGATCCGGATCCGAATTAAGAATCCGTCACAGAGGCTTTCGCAGATCTCGGGTCTGACGTTTTCTGCGGGAGGACTCCGCATTTCCAAAAAACCAACGTTGTTTTATCATACGGAAAACGTCAACGTCGCAAAACATATTGCATCGATGATCACAAGTTTGTACGACGTAGAAGCGTTGATCGAATCAAAGCGGTTGGAGCACCGCAGAACGTCATATTACGAAGTGCTGTTTTCGGGCAATGACGTACAAAAACTGTTGAACGATACAGGCGCAATCACACAATCGGAATCCGGCATGCTGTTTATGACAGAATTTCCGTCCGTGGTGTTTGAAGACGATGAGAATCGAAGAGCGTTTCTCCGCGGATGCTTTCTCGGCAGCGGCAGTTGTGTAAATCCGAATCGTGGATATCATCTCGAAATTGTTTTTCATTCGAGATCCGTTTCGGATCGTGCCTGTGATCTGCTACGCTCGTTTCATGTACCGGCTCGTATGTCCGTACGAAAAGGCGATCGATACGTTGTATATCTAAAGGACGGCGATGACGTCAGCGGCATGCTTGCGCTTCTCGGCGCTAACGTTTCCGCAATGGAATTGGAGAACGTACGTGTAGAAAAAGACATGCGTAACTATATCAACCGGACAAGCAATTGTGAAACGGCGAATCTTGATAAACAGGTCGTAGCGTCGCTTCGACAGCAAAATGCGATCGCAACGATCGATCATCAAATCGGTCTTGCTTCTTTGCCTCCGAGCCTCAGGGAGGCTGCCGAACTTAGGCTGAAAAATCCGGACGCAACCGTTCAGGAACTTGCAGACCTCGCGGAGATTCAAAAATCCGGAATGTACCATCGACTCGAACGACTCATGAAAATAGCGGAAGGATTGCAGAACAAATGACTCATCAATATGTTCGATTCGCAGTTTGTTACGATCACATGATGCATGATGTCGATCGTGATGTTTGGACGGACTATCTGGATAACCTGTTAAAACAATACGACGCGCATGATATCATGGACTGCGCGTGCGGCACCGGCGAAATGTCGATTCGTTTGTTTCAGCGTGGTTATCATGTGATCGGAAACGATATTTCGCCCGAAATGCTCATGGAAGCAAGAAACCGCGCGTTTCGCGAGCGCTGCGGTGGAATTATCTTCATCTGTGAAGATATGCGAAAGTTGAAAATTCACAAGCCGATCGACGCCATCGTTTCTGTGTGCGACGGCGTGAATTATCTGACGAGCGCAGAGGACGTTCTATCGTTTTTTCGTCATGCAGCAGATTGCCTGAAACCAGGCGGTGTTTTGCTTTTTGATATTTCTTCGCCTTATAAGTTCAAGCATATTCTTTCAGACCATACCTTTACAGAGGAGACGGACGATTACGCATATATCTGGAAAAATATGTACGATCCCAAAACAAAACTATGTGAAATGGAACTCACCGGCTTTCTTCGTGACGGAGAACGGTTTGAACGGTTTCAAGAAACACATTTGCAGCGCGCGCATACGGTTTACGAATTAATTAGACATCTGAAAAAAAGCGGATTTGTTGAGATTTCGGTATATAACGCATTTACGAAGGATCCCGTTTCGCCGAGCAGCGAGCGCATCCAATTCGTCGCAAGGAAGGAATTCTGATATGAAACACGACGCATTGATTCACGGCATGTTATTGAATCACACCATTCGATTTGCTGCCATCGACGGAACGAAACTCGTTTCCGACGCAAAAATGCTTCATCGACTTTCGCGCGTCGCAACCGCCGCGCTCGGTCGTCAGCTGATGATTACCGCAATTGCGGCAAGCCTTTGTAAAAACGAAAGCGATACCGTTACGACCGTCGTATCGGGAAACGGACCATCCGGGAATCTCGTTTGCGTCGGCAGAAGCGGAAGACTGGTAAAGGGTTACGCGACGAATCCCGATGTTGAACTACCGATTCGTGCGGACGGAAAACTTGACGTCGGCGGATACGTCGGAGCGAGCGGCAAACTGACCATGATTCGTGATTTGGGGCTCAAGGAACCGTATGTCGGAACGTGTCATCTCGTTTCCGGAGAGATCGCTGAGGACTTTGCACAGTATTTTACCGTCAGCGAACAGCAACCGTCAATCGTTTACCTCGGCGTTCACGAAAAGGCGGAGGACGGATCTGTCATTGGCGCAGGCGGTTTGCTGATTCAAACGATGCCGAACTGCCCGGATGAGGCTGTTGAACGCGTGATGGCGATCGCCGATCGGATACCGGAGCTGGTCAGTTCCCTTTCAGAAGGAAAAACGCTCAGGGCATCGCTCGAAGATCTGTTTATAACCCTCGATCCAGTCTTTACGGATGAAATGGAGCCGATGCTTCTTTGCGACTGTTCCAGGGAGCGTTTGGAACGTGCGTTGATTTCGATCGGCGAATCGGAGTTAAAGGATATGATTGAGCAGGACGGAAAAGCGGAACTGACATGCCAGTTCTGCGGGAAGCGATATCAGTTTGATCGGGACGATCTAACGATGCTTCTGCGGGAAGCAACGCAACGCGGAGGGACCGATGAAGAATGATAACGCAACGGGCGTCGTTGTTCCGTTTCAACAAAATGCAGCGTTTTACTATCAGCTCGGGTCGAAGTATCTTTCCGAAGGAGATATGATCCGTGCAGAGCAGTATTTGCGTAAAGCGCACGACATGGATCCGAATAACGAAGACTACATTCTTGCCTTTGCAGAAACGCTGTACCGGATGCATATGTATGAAGAGAGTCTTTCGACTCTTTTGAACGCATTAAATGGGATCGAAACGCCTTCCGTCGAAGTCGTGTTCGGATTAGCATCCGACTTTCTGAGTCTGGAAGAGTTCTCCGCTGCTAAGCAATGCTGCAAGATCTGTATTGAGCGCGATCCGACCGATCCGTATGCGATCCGAGCAAAGGAAATGCTCGACCTGATCGAAGACGAACCGGACCTCGAAGCACAGATCGGTTTGATGGAAGACGAGGATCTTGCGCTGTTAGACTTGATTCACCGCGCAAAAGCGAAGCATTTTTCATTTCAAGACGAGACCGCATTGAATATTCTTTTGCTTGCTTCGGACCGTTATCCGAATAGTGAAATGCTTGATATGGAGATTGCCATGATGCTATTCTCCATGCGCGAGTACGACGAAGCGAAGCGGCGCTTGTTCAATCTATTCAAGCGTAACAGTAAAAGCGTGCGCGGAAACGCGTTGATGACACTCATTTATCATGTACAGAAACAAAAAGCAGAAGCGACAGAGCAGAGCAAGAAGATTCTTATCGACGAAGAATGCTCTCCCGAGGAACTTGGATACGCCGCGCCGATTCTTCTTGAGATCGGACAAATCGATCGGGCGCAATACGCGCTTGAATTATTGCGAGAATCGCTTCCTTACGACGTAGAGATGCTGCATCAGCTTGCGTATTGTTATTACGTAAACGGTAGAAAACTCGAAGCCGAACACATCTATGAGGAGCTTTCTTCACGTAATGAAAACGATTCGATAGCGGCCTACTATAAAAAACATGTGAAAGAAGACTCGGAAGATGAATTCAAACGCTCGTGGTCGATCAACTATGACATTCCGATCCGTGAGGCGGTTATTCGTCAGAGAAGACTGCGCGACGTCGGCACGGCCGGAGTGGACGCTCTGCTTCAGACATGGGAAAAAGACAAAGAGTTCCGTAGCATTCTTATTTGGGGACTCTTCAGCCCGCTGTCTCCGTCGCTGCGCGCAGCCGCAAAGATGCTTTCTTTGATTCCATCGAAAGAAGCCGAGAACGCGCTACGTTCCTTCTTGATTCGGTTTGATCAGGCGGATGAAGACAAGCAATTTGTATTCGGACTGCTTCTCGGCAAGGAGGCAAAGCCGCCGTTTACCATTTATTATCAAGGAGATTGGCAGTACGGTGTTGCAAGACCGATCGCAATGCCTGAGCGACTGCCCGTCAGTTACGACAGCATTTTGAACTACATCACTGGATTTGAGCAGTATCTTCGTGGAGATTTGCGCTTCGTTCATCTTGAAGTTCCGAGCCGTCTCGCCGACGTATCCATCCGAATCTTTTTCCTGTATCTTGCTTCGTTCCAGGACGGAAAATATCCGCACATCCGAAAAGAACAGGAGCGAGCGATGGCGGCGGCATTTATCCTGATGGGACTCGGAACGATCAACAATGCGAAGATCAAACCGGACGACGTGATGCAGGTGTACGAAGTATCCGAACGCAGACTTGAGAACGCGCTAAAGAAAATAATGACCACGTTGAATCCGGAAAGAGAGGCGTAACATGGATTTTATTGCAACGTCTAAAATCGGATTGGAATCAACCGTTGCATTTCAACTCCATAAACTCGGGATTCTTGACACCGAAACGCTCGATGCACGCGTTCTGTTTCACGCAGATTTTTTGGATATGGCAAAAGCACTGTTGTGGCTTCGCACTGCGGAACGCGTTCTGATGAAGGTAGGAACGTTTCGAGCTGACACCTTCGATTCGTTGTTTGAACAAACGAAGCAGCTTCCATGGAATCGCTATCTGTCGCCGCGATCCCGTATCCATGTAAACGGAAAAAGCGCGAAGAGCACGCTGTTTTCTGTCTCGGACTGTCAAAGCATCGTCAAGAAAGCCATTGTTGAATCTCTGAAATCCTCATATCGCGTCAATGTAATTCCGGAAACTGACGAAGAGATGATTGTTGAGGTCGGCATCCTTCGAAATGAGGTTACGCTTGCGCTGGATTGCTGCGGTGCAGGACTTTCAAGACGCGGATACCGTACGTATAACGTTCCCGCACCGCTTTCCGAAACACTCGGTGCCGGACTGATTCTGCTTTCAAGATTCTTCCCGGATACGCCTTTGATCGATCCAATGTGCGGTTCGGGTACGATTCCGATAGAAGCGGCGATGATTGCGAACAACGTGGCGCCATCAATGAATCGAATCTTCGCTGCAGAACAATGGAAATTCCTTGATAGGGATGTTTTCATAAGCGCGAGGGAGGAAGCGCGTGAATTGAAAAAGAACGAAAAACTTCGAATTCTCGGTAGTGATATCGATCCTCATTGCATCGAGCTCTGCAAAAAACATGCAAAAAAAGCAGGTGTTATGATTGATTGGGCTGTTCGCCCCGTGAAAGACCTCGTCACGGAATGGAAAAACGGCGTTTTAATTTGCAATCCTCCGTACGGGGAGAGGCTGTCCGACGCGAAATCCGTAAAAGCACTTTATCGCGAAATGCGGACCGTATTTGATCGCATTCCGGACTGGCAGATCAACGTGATCACGTCAAACCGTGATTTTGAATCGGTTTACGGAAAAACAGCTGATCGGCGCAGGAAACTATCCAATGGCGGGATGGTATGCACGTTATATCAGTATCATGCAAATCGCACGGAACGATAAGACGTCCTCGGGGCGTCTAATTTTTTTACTTCCGTCATACGATCATGCAGGAGGAATGATCGATGCGCAGATGGATTTGCTTTTTGATTGCTGTATTTGTTTTTAGTGTATTCGTTCCGGTTTCTGTCGCGGATACGACTGAACCTGCGTTCTGCGTGATGGCACAGGGGACGGAGTTTATCGTTGCGGAATCCTCTTCGGAAGAATGGTATAACGTCGCCGGAATGACAAAACTTCCAGCTGTTTTAACGCTATGTTTGGCGTTTGACAAAGGCCTGATTGACGCAGAAACACCAATTCAAGTCAGTGCAAAGGCTGCATCAATCGGCGGTCCGTCCGCATTCCTTGAAAAGGGAGAAACCGTTCCGGCGGGAGAACTGATTCGTGCAGCGGTCATGATTTCGGCTGGTGATGCGATTTGCGCGCTGTACGAACATGCATTCGGCTCGGAGGAAGTATTTTTAAGTAATATTTCACTCGTCATGAAGAATGCAGGCGTCGATAAACAACTTCCGGATTGTTACGGAACGTACATGACGTTTTCGTGCAGAGAGTTGATACGATTTGGAGAGGCGGCGCTTCAGAGTCCGACATTTATGAATTATTGCTCTCAGAAATACGCCGTTCTGGAACATGCAAGCGGTCGGAAAACGGAACTTGCGTCCGCGAATAAGCTGCTTTCGACACTTTCCGGCTGTATCGGTTTGTTCACGGGAAGTTCCAAATCCGACGGGTATTGCGGTATATTTGCCGTTAAACGCGGAGAAACGACGTATCTTTGCGCCGTGATTGGTGCACAAAACAGCAAAGCGCGATTTGACCTTGCATCGAGGTTGACGGAGGAGGCGTTTGCCAATTACAAGTACGTTCCTCTTTGCAGCGTTGACGAGCCGCTGATCGAGAATTATCCGGTAACGGGAGGGGACATCGATTCGATTGATCTGTATGTAAAGGAGCCGTATTCCGTTCTGACGTCAAAGTCAGAAGGCGCGGTTCAGAAACGTGTTGATCTTCCGGAGCAATTATCTGCTCCGCTTGATCCGGAATTCTCGGTCGGGATCATTTCTTTTTATGATGGAAACGGAACACTTCTGTGCGAACGGGCATTGTACCCAGAGATAGCGATTCGGGCAACAGGTCTCCGAGAAACGTTGTCTCAGATTCTGAAAATGTTCTTAAATGAATCATAAAGATCGGGCATTGCACTTGCAATGCCTTTTATTTTCGGTTATACTGAATGCATGATTTTATGGAATTTAGACAATCTCAGTGACCCGATGTTTTGGAAGATGCTTGCCTGCATGCTTCCGGTTATGCTACTCAGTCTCACACTGCATGAATGGGGGCATGCGTTTGCTGCGCATAAATGCGGCGACGATACGGCAAAAAATCTCGGTCGTATGACGCTGAATCCGATTCGGCATATTGATCCGTACGGATTTTTGATGCTAATGCTTGTCGGATTCGGCTGGGCAAAACCGGTGCCGGTCAATTCCAGAAATTTCCGGAATTACAAGAAGGGAGAGGCAATCGTTTCACTTGCGGGCGTGTTTATGAACCTTCTGCTCGCGATCTTTTTTTCCATATTTTACGTTGTGTTTTTACGGATGAGTTTCACCGGAAACTATGAGTGGCTGAATAACGGTCTGTTACTATTAACGATCGGATTCGGGGTATCACTCAATATCGTTCTGATGCTATTTAACCTTCTTCCTTTTCCTCCGCTCGACGGATATCATGTTTTTGAATTGCTGTTTGCAAAACGGCTTCCGATCAACGTATTTCTGTTTCTTCGCAGATACGGACAGTTCGTTCTGATCGGCGTTTTACTTTTGTTCCGATTGCTCCGGTTTAATCCCATCAGTCTTTTTTCGGATTGGGTCCTTAACAATCTATCCCTGCTCGCGTTCAGAATGGGGTAAAGCAAATGGAAGAATATCGTGTCTCCTTGTCTCAATTTGAAGGACCGCTGGATCTTCTGCTGCATTTAATCGATAAAGCGGAAATCAATATCGAAGAGATCTTCGTTTCCGAGATCACGGCGCAGTACCTTGCTTACATGGACGATCTGTCCGATCTGGATATGGATCGGGCAAGCTCGTTTTTAACAGTTGCAGCGCAATTACTTTTGATTAAATCCAGAAGTCTTTTGCCGAGACCGCCCGTCGAAGAAGAGGAAGAAGACCCGAAGGAAATGCTGATGCGTCAGCTTCGCGAATATAAAGCGTTCAAGGCTGCGAGCGAAGAACTGAACGAACGCTTTGAAGAAGCAAAAAAATCATTCACGCGGCTTCCGGAAGACGTGATTCTTCCGCCGCAAAAGTTTGAACTGCAAAATGCGACGCTTGATCATTTGTACAATGCGTTCCTTGAAGTCTTGAATCGCGAAGAAGATCAGGAAGACAAGCCGGACAAATCGCAAAACGTTCGCCCGGATACGTTTACCGTCCGTGATCGCGTCGTTCATCTTCGGACAAAGCTGAAGGATGGACGCATTCGTTTCAGCGATCTGTTCAGCGACACAAGCAGCAGAATGGAACGGATCGTAACGTTCATGGCGCTCCTCGAAATGCTGGCAAGGGGCGAAGTACACATCACACAAGGAGCGACGTTCGCGCCGATTTATATTCGCGCAAAATCGCTTTCGGACAATGATCGCGAGACGATCTACATGGATGAGGTTGAGGATTGATGGAAAAGAAAAAAGCTGCAATCATCGAATGCATGCTGTTCGTTGCAGGGGAACCGGTTCTGATTGCCGAAATAGCCCGTGTGCTCGAGCAGGATGAGGCTTCCGTGAAAGCGCTACTTTATGAGATGGAAACGATGTATCGCGATGAAGAAAGGGGCATTTGCCTGCTCGCGACGGACGACACTGTGCAGTTAATCTCGAATCGGGATTACATACGTTACGTTGAAGCATTATTGCAGCCGGAACAAAAAAAGAACGTCTCTCAGTCGATTCTGGAAACGCTTGCCGTCGTTGCATATAAACAGCCTGTAACGCGTGCTGAGATCGAATCCGTTCGCGGCGTCCGCTGCGAATATGCCGTAAGCCAGCTTCAGAAACTTGGCTTGATTTCCGCCGTCGGCAGAAAGGACGTCATCGGTAAGCCGATGCTTTACGCAACGACCGATACGTTTTTACACAAGTTCGGTTTACATAATCTCTCCGAACTCCCGGTGCTTCCGCTTGAAGAACTTGAAACGATCGAAACTGTTTGAACGGAGGAAAAACGTGAATAAACGAACCGATTATCTGTCCTGGGACGAGTATTTTATGGGAATATCTTTGCTGTCATCCTATCGCAGCAAAGATCCGAGCACGCAGGTCGGTGCCTGCATCGTCAATGACCGAAATAAGATCATGTCCGTCGGGTACAACGGGTTCCCGATCGGTTGCAGCGACGATGAATTCCCTTGGGATAGGGAAGGCGATCCGTACGATACCAAGTATCCGTACGTGTGCCACGCCGAATTGAACGCGATTCTCAATAATGCCGGCGCTTCTCTTGCGGGATGCCGCATTTACGTCGCTCTGTTTCCGTGCAACGAATGCGCAAAGGCAATTATTCAGAGCGGAATTAAGGAAGTCGTTTACTTGTCCGATAAGTATGCGGATACGCCCATGAACCGCGCATCAAAGCGCCTCTTCATTGCCGCGGGAGTTAAGCTTCGCAAGTTAATCCCGAATCGTAAGTCGATCCTGATCGATTTCGACGAAAGTAAAGTCTAAACAGCAGATTACAAGAAAAGCGGGAGGGTTTCTCCCGCTTTTTATCGCTTTAGTTTTTCAGAGTCGTTTGATACAGCGTTGCATAAAGACCGTTCTTCTTGATGAGTTCTTCATGCGACCCTTGTTCGAGAATGCCACTCCGATCGATCACAACGATCTCATCCGCGTTTTGGACGGTGGAGAGTCTGTGTGCAATGATCAACGTCGTTCGGCCTTCGGCAAGCTCGTCAAAACTCTTCTGAATATCATATTCCGTTACACTGTCGAGCGCGGACGTCGCTTCATCAAGAATGAGAATGGGCGGATTCTTTAAAAACAATCGCGCAATCGAGATTCGCTGCTTTTGCCCGCCGGACAGTTTTACGCCGCGTTCGCCGACTTCGGTTTGATACTGATCCGGAAAACGCATGATCTCCTCGTGAATGTGTGCGCGAATCGCGGCTTGCACGACTTCTTCGTCGGTAGCGTCAAGTCTGCCGTAGCGGATATTTTCAAGTATTGAACCCGCAAATAGGAACACGTCCTGCTGCACAATGCCGATGTTTCGACGAAGCGAGTCCTGCGTGTAATCGCGGATATCGACGCCATCAACGGAGATGGAGCCTTCTTTTACGTCGTAAAACCGCATCAGCAGATGGCATAACGTCGTTTTACCGCCGCCGGAAGGACCGACGAGAGCAAGTTTTTTGCCGGGATTGATCGACAGATTGACGCCGGACAGAACTTTTCGTCCCCCTTCATAGTTGAATCCCACGTTTTTAAAATCAATTTGACCGTTAAGAGAATGAATCTCAATTGCATTTTCACGATCAACGATTTCACTTTTCGTATCAAGAATCTCGAGAAACCGGGTAAAACCTGCCATGCCCATCATGTACTGTTCGAAAAAGCTGGCAAACCGTTTCAAAGGAGATGTAAACGCCGATACGTAAAGCATGAAGGTGATGAACGTCAATGAGTTAAAACCGTCATGGTGAATGATCAGAATGCCGCCGACAAGAAGTACAACGACGTTGAACAGTGCAATAAAGAATTCCGTTCCGCTGTTGAAGACGGCCATCGTTTTATAGAACCGATTTTTTGCGTGCAAAAATGCGTTATTGCCTTCTTCGAACTTTTTGATTTCATATTGCTCGTTAGCAAACGCTTTTGCAACACGTGCGCCGGAGATCGAAGATTCGATGCCCGCATTGATGCTCGCCATTTCCTCTTTCACAGAGTTACTGTTTGACTTCATCGAATAACGCGCTTTCATCACGAACAGAATACAGAACGGCATGATGACAAGCATCGCAAGCGCGATCCGCCATTCAATGAAAAACATGGCGATAAAAGCGCCGATCACGGTTAGAGATGAAATCAAAAGGTCTTCGGGACCGTGATGCGCAAGCTCGGAGATCTCAAATAGGTCCGTCGTTGCCCGTGCAAGCAGTTTTCCGGTGCGGATCTTATCATAGAAACTGAACGGAAGCGTTTGGATGTGTGAAAAAATATCGCGGCGCATATCCGCTTCCACGCGGACGCCAAACAAATGTCCCCAGTAGTTTACGATATAAAGCATGATTGCACGAACGACATAAGCTGCGAAGATGGAGCCGATCAGTACGCAGAACAGAAAAATCAAATTCGCAGAGCCTGTTTTCTCAATTTCGGGGAAAACGGACTTCAGCAGATAATTGGTCAGAAGAGGAAACGCGACGTCGATTGCTGCAACGAGCGTTGCACATCCAATGTCAAGCAGAAACAATCCGAGGTACGGTTTATAGTACCGCGCAAAACGTTTGATCTTATTCATACGCTCATCTTACATGATTCGTTTGCATTTGTCCATATAAGAAAATCGAATAAAGCGGTTTTATGCGTCATACTGTGAAGCAAAGAGGAGGATCGGGAGGTTTCTATGGACAGAACAACTCTTTATCATGATATTATGGAACGAACGCAGGGAGATATCTATCTCGGCGTCGTAGGACCGGTCCGTACCGGCAAATCGACATTCATTAAGAAGTTTGCAGAGCTGCTGATGGTACCGAATATCGAAAACGAATACGAAAGAAACAGGCTTGTCGACGAACTTCCGCAGAGCGGTACGGGAAGAACAGTGATGACGACACAGCCGAAGTTTATTCCAAACGATGCTGCCGAGGTGCGGCTTGACGAAGCGATGACCGCACGAATGCGGCTAATAGACTGTGTTGGTTATTTGGTTCCCGGCGCAATCGGATCGGAAGAGGGCGGTACGGCGAGAATGGTTTCGACGCCGTGGTTTGAGGAAGACATTCCATTTGAACAGGCGGCAGAGATCGGTACAAAAAAAGTAATCGCCGATCATGCGACGATCGGAATCGTCATTTTTACGGACGGAACCATTACCGACCTTCCGCGTGAAAACTATGCAGAGGCGGAAGCAAAATGCATGGAAGCAGTAATCAATACGGGGAAACCGTTCGTGCTCTTGTTGAACTCGGCGGATCCAAACGGAGATACAGCGATGCATGCGGCGGAGGAACTCGCGGAGCGTTTCGGCATTAAGCCGATGATCGTAGATATGCTGCATTTATCGGAACGGGTCCTTACGTCTATTCTGACAGAAATTCTATATGCGTTCCCCATCAAAATGATCGGTTTGAATGGACCGTCGTTCTTGCATGCATTGAATCCGGATCATCCAATCATCGCTCAAATGCTCGATGCTCTCTCAGCTGGAATTAGAGACGTGCGTTCTGTGCGTGACACGAGAAAGGTTGCGGAACAGTTTGCACAGCTGGATGCGTTTCAGTCTGCGGACATTACGGAGATCGATCTCGGATCCGGAAGAGCATATGTCGATCTACGCCCGAAAGAAGGCGTATTTTACTCCGTCTTAAGCGATACTTGCGGCACGGATATTCGGAACGATTATGAATTGATGTCAGCGATTAACGACTTTGTAAAGGCAAAAAAGGAATATGATCGACTCTCCGACGCGCTTGACAAAGCGATGCAGACCGGATACGGGATCGTCGAACCTGATCCGGAACGGATGGAAATCTCCAAACCGGAGCTCTTTCACAGCGGCAGCAAATACGGCGTTCGTTTGCATACAAAAGCGAGTGGTCTGCATCTGATTCGCGTTGACGTTGACAATGACATCGAACCACTGATCGGAACAGAACAGCAAAGCAAGGATTTTCTGGAGTACCTGTCCGAATCGTCCGACGCATGCGGCGATGATTATCTGAAAATCAAGCTGTTCGGGAAAACGCTTTACGACCTAATAAGCGAGGGAATGAACGGAAAAGGTGCGGGGATGAGTGACGATGTGCAAATGAAGCTGAAAGGTGCGATTCAGAAGATCGTTAACGACGGATGCAACGGAATGATATGTATTATGCTTTGAAAAACGGAAACACTAAACTCGGCCATTAGGCCGAGTTTTTTGGAGGTTTACTATGCGAACGGACCTTGCAAAAGAATCGAAGGCATTCTATCCGGACTGTCCGGGAATTACGGAAGAGATCGAAACAGTCGGAGAAATTGAAGTCACGAGAATTGAGGTGACGGGGAAACGGGCTTCTGAACTCCTTGATAAACCGATTGGAACGTATATCACGCTTCATGCTGATCCTGTTTCATTTTCAGATGCAGACGAGCGAAAAATGATCTCTGCCTGCTTATCGGATGAAATGAAGCGTATCATTGGATCGGTTGAAAGCGCTTTGGTAATTGGTCTCGGAAATCGATATGTTACGGCGGATGCTTTGGGAACCAAAACCGCCGAATATGTGCTCGTCACACGCCACGTACATTTACATATGAACGATCTTCTTCCAAAAGGCACGCCGGTAACGACCGCGTTTTGCGCGAATGTTTTGGGCGTTACCGGACTCGAAACGGCAGAGGTCGTTACCGCAATCACAGATAAAATCAAGCCTAAATTAGTGATTCTCGTCGATTCTCTTGCTGCAAATTCCATCGACCATATTGGCTGTATGATTCAATTTAACGACAGCGGGATCGCGCCAGGCGCAGGCGTAGGAAACTATCGTACGATGCTGACAAGAGAATTGCTGCATGTTCCCGTTCTTGCATTGGGCGTTCCAACGGTCGTAAGTGCAAAAACGATCATTACTGCCTTCGGAGGAACCGATCACATAGACCCTTCTGCTGCGGAAATGATCGTTACGCCGAAAGATGTCGACGCCATGATTCGAGATCTATCTCGCGTGTTGTCGGATGCAATCAATCGAACCATCTTCGGTGAATCCTATACAGAACTTGAAAAATTACTGCATTAATTCTGCTTGCCTCCGCATATGTTCTATCGGAGGTGCAGAAAATGCGAAGAATTCAGTATAAACGAATCGTAAAAAAGAAAAGCGGGCCGTCCGGATTAGCATGGGCATTTTTGATTGCCGCATGGATCACGGTAATTCCGTTTTTCTTTTTTGTCCTTCATTCCACAAATGCGGAAACAGATGTACCCGTTCCAGTCGCCACGCAACAGATAGTAGACGACTCCGTCCGGCGGATCAATCTTGAGGCATCTTATCGCGGGATTCGAGATATAGGGTCGTTGCGGGGCGGAGAGCCGACGATCCTGATTTATCATACGCATACGACGGAAGCATATTTTAAAACCGAATCCGATGCCTATGAAACGTCGTCTGCATTTCGAACGAATGACTCGACGGCAAATGTCATTGCGGTCGGCGAAGAACTGAAAACTATTCTTGAAACGCAATACGGTTTTTGCGTAATCCACGATGTTACTAATCATGAGCCGCCGAAGCTTTCTTCGGCATATGATCGAAGCCTAGAAACGATGCTGAACTATCGGGAGGAATATCCTTCAATTGCTCTGTTCATTGATTTGCATCGCGATGCTTATACCGAAACGGACGAGCCGTGTGATTATGTAATCATCGACGGCGAAGAATGCGCAAGGCTCATGTTTGTCGTCGGTAAAGGAGAAAAATACGATGAAAAACCGTTTTTTACAACGAATTTATCTCTTGCCGAACGGATCACAACGCGCCTCAATGCAATCAACCCAAGACTAGGAAGACCCGTACGAACGAAAACAGGACGATACAATCAGCACGTTTCCCCAAATTGTCTTCTTGTGGAAGTCGGGCATAACGCAAATACACTCGCGCAGGCAAAAGCCTCCATGAAGTATTTAGCACAGTGCATTGCACTTTCGTTTCGATCCGAAAGGATCCAACCAGCAGACTGGTCGTTGAATTGACAATCTATTTTCAGGATGATATACTAAATTAACAAATAAAGGAGGACTACGTCTGCATGAGCAAACCTAAGATTGCCGTTGTCGGAGCGACAGGCATGGTCGGACGGATGTTCCTGACAGTATTGGAAGAGAGACAGATCGATGCGGATTATACACTTTTTGCATCAAAGCATAGTGCCGGAACCGTAATTGAGTTTTTCGGGAAACCGCATCCGGTTTTTGAACTTTGCGAAGACAGTTTTTTGAATCGAAACTTCTCTTTTGCTTTGTTCTCGGCGGGCGGCGCGGTCAGCGAACGATTTGCCCCCTTGGCCGCTGCGTCCGGGTCAATCGTGATTGATAATTCCAGCTTCTGGAGAATGGATCCGCTCGTCCCTCTTGTTGTTCCGGAGGTTAATCCGGAATCGCTTTATTGCATTCCAAAAGGAATCGTTGCAAATCCGAATTGTTCGACGATTCAGGCAGTCGTTCCGTTGAAAGCGCTTGATTCCGCTTTTTCAATCAAGCGGATCGTGTACTCTACCTATCAGGCGGTTTCCGGCGCGGGACAGAAGGGATATCAAGATCTGGAAGACGGACTTTGTGGAGCGCTTCCGAAGAAATTCCCGCATCCGATTGCCGGAAACTGCATACCGCACATCGACGTGTTTCTTGAAAACGGCAACACGAAGGAAGAACAGAAAATGATTGATGAAACGCGAAAGATTCTTTCTCGTGATGATTTGAAAATCAGCGCGACTTGTGTTCGCGTTCCGATATTCAACGGTCACAGTGAAAGCATCAACGTGGAGTTTAACCGGCCATTCGCATTGAAAGACGTATTTCGTGTCCTTTCGGGAACAAAAGGCGTTGTCGTACAGGATGATCCGAAAAACTGCGTATATCCGATGCCGATTTTTACAACAGGAAGAGATGAGGTTTTTGTAGGTCGAATCCGCAGAGACGATTCCGTTGAGAATGGATTGAATTTTTGGTGCGTTGCGGACAACATTCGCAAGGGCGCGGCAACCAATGCGGTTCAGATTCTTGAATTACTGTTAAGGGGGAAGAACAATTGAGTATTTTTACAGGCTCTGCTGTAGCGTTAATTACGCCGTTTCATGACGGTGCGGTCGACTACAAGGCGCTCACGAATCTCGTGGAACTTCAGATTGCTTCCGGGACAGATGCGATTGTTGCGCTCGGAACGACAGGCGAGGCGGCAACGCTGACGCCCGACGAGCGTGAAGAGGTAACGCGCTTTGTCGTGGAACGTGTTGGCAACCGGATCCCTGTCATCGTTGGAACGGGAAGCAACAACACCGAAGATGCGATCCAAAAGAGCCGTTTTGCAGAGGCGGTCGGCGCAGACGGATTGTTGATCGTTACACCATTTTATAACAAGACGACACAAGAAGGCCTTCTTGCACATTACAGTTCTATTGCGGAGCAAGTTCGTCTTCCGATCATCATGTATAACGTACCGTCAAGAACGGGATTGAATTTGCTTCCCGAAACAGTCAATAAACTCGTACGTTCATGCGAAAATATCGTCGGCATCAAGGAAGCCAGCGGGAATATCGAGCAAATCGTGAAGCTCGCGGCGCTTTGTCCAGAATGCGATATTTATTCCGGGAACGACGATCAGGTCGTTCCGATCCTGTCGATCGGCGGAAAGGGCGTGATTTCGACGGTTGCAAACATTATTCCTGAAGTTATGCACCTGATGTGCAAGGCGTATTTTGATGGAGATACCGAAGAAGCCAAGCGCTTACAGCTTGCATTGTTGCCGCTTCAGCAGGCCGCGTTCTGCGAAGTAAATCCGATTCCGATCAAAACGATGATGGGATTGCTGAAACTATGCGATCCAGAAGTACGTCTTCCGCTCGTTAAGCCTTCCATTGAGCATTTCGAACTCATGGAAGCAACATTAAAAGCGAACGATATGTTGTGAGGTATTCTAATGCGATTGCTTATTAACGGGATCGGCGGACAGATGGGAAAAGCGCTGATCGACGCCGCCGCGCAGGATCCGGACGTTGAAATCATCGGAGGAATCGATCCAAATGTTGAGAGGACATTGTCGTTTCCCGTTTTTTCCTGCTATGCAGATGTAAACGTGGAAGCCGATGCAGTAATTGATTTTTCTGTACCGAAAGCAACCGAGCAGATTCTTACGTACTGTCTGGATCAAAAGCTGCCTCTCGTAATCGGAACGACGGCGTTGCCGGATAAGCTGATAAAGCGAATCGAAGACGCAAAAGAAACGATTCCGATTTTTCGCTCCGGCAATATGTCGCTCGGCATCAATGTCATGCGTACACTTTTGAAGCAAGCAAGACAAACACTCGGCGACGCATTTGATATCGAGATCATCGAAACGCATCACAACCGTAAAAAGGATGCACCGAGCGGAACGGCGCTGATGCTTGCCGAAGCAATCAATGAGGCAGACGGCGTCGAGCATCCCTCTGTGTTCGGACGCAGCGAAAAGGATCGACGCAGGGAATCCGGAGAAATCGGATTCCACAGCATTCGCGGCGGCACGGTCGTCGGGGAGCATGAAGTGCGTTTCCTCGGTCCGGATGAGGAATTGACTATACTCCATCGTGCGTATTCAAAACGGATTTTTGCGAACGGCGCTTTGAAAGCGGCCGCATTTCTGATGTCGAAGCAGAATGGATTGTACGCGATGCAAGATCTTGTAAATGAATTGCTCCGTTAATCCAATCGTAATTCAAGAACGGCGATGCCGTTCTTTTTTCATTGCATCCGACTGTGTTATGTGTTAATATATATTGATAAGATATATACATCGGAGCAGATTATGAAACCTTTCGTACATCTACACGTACATACTCAATATAGCCTGCTGGATGGTGCAGCGCGTATTACGGATCTCGTCAAGCGCGCGAAGTCGCTTGGTCAGACTGCTCTTGCAATTACCGACCACGGCGTGATGTACGGCGTGATCGATTTCTACCGTGCCTGCAAGGCGGAGGGGATCAAACCGATCCTCGGAATGGAAACGTATATTACCAAAAAGCAATACGATGCACCTGAATCTCGTGATCGGGACTACGCGCATCTCATTCTTCTTGCAAAAAATCAGACTGGATATCAGAATCTGATGTATCTTTCTTCCGAAGCATTCATTCACGGTTTTTACTATAAGCCTAGAATCGACTATCATCTTCTCAAGGATCACAGCGAAGGTCTGATCTGCCTTTCCGCCTGTCTTGCCGGCGATATCCCTCAGGCGTTTTTGCATCAAAGGGACGATCAGGCATATGAAATCGCCAGTTATCTGAAAGATGTTTTCGGCGACGATTTCTATATCGAATTGCAGAATCACGGGATTCCCGAGCAGCAGGAAGTGCTTCCGAAACTTCGCAAACTTGCCCGTGATCTGCAAATCAAAACGGTTGCGACCAACGATATTCACTATGTTGAAAAAGAAGACGCCGATGCGCAGGACGTTTTGCTTTGCATTCAGACGCAGACTTACGTTGATGAGCCCGACAGAATGCGGATGATGGCGGATGAATTCTTCCTCAAATCATATGACGAGCTTGCAGAGATGCTCCCTGATGATCTCGACGCGCTGGATCATACCAACGAAATTGCCGAGAAGTGCAACGTGGAGATCGAATTCGGAGTACGAAGACTTCCTCATTTTACCGTTCCGGACGGAATGGATCATGAAGCATATCTGCGGAAACTCTGCGCGGAAGGAATGCAGCGCAAGATGCCGAACGCCGGAAAGGAAGCTCGTGATCGACTGGAATATGAACTATCCATCATCACCAGGATGGGTTTCGTTGACTATTATCTGATCGTATGGGACTTCATCCATTATGCGAAGACGCACGATATCATGGTCGGTCCGGGCAGAGGCAGCGGCGCTGCATCGCTTGCCGCTTATTTTCTGGATATTACCGACGTTGATCCACTGAAATATAATCTTCTCTTCGAACGTTTTTTGAATCCTGAACGCATTTCAATGCCGGACTTTGACGTCGATTTCTGCTATGAGAGAAGACAGGAAGTCATTGATTACGTCGCAAGGAAATACGGAGAAGGACACGTTGCACAAATCATCACGTTCGGAACGATGGCGGCAAAAGCAGTCGTTCGGGACGTTGCCCGCGTGCTGCGTGTTCCGTATGCAGATGCGGACCGGCTTGCGAAACTGATCCCGAACGTCTTGAAGATCACGCTCCGTGAAGCAATCGAAATGAACGCTGAACTGAAGTCGGTTTATGAAACCGATGAGACCATGCGTCGCGTTCTGGATCTATCAATGAAGCTTGAAGGACTTCCGAGACACAGTTCCACCCATGCGGCAGGCGTCGTGATCTCAGGCGTGCCGTTGAACACCGTCGTTCCGCTGACCAGCAATGACGGCGCCTTGACCACGCAGTTCCCGATGACGACGCTCGAGGAACTCGGTCTGTTGAAAATGGACTTTCTCGGACTGAGGACGCTGACGATTATCCGGGACACCCTTGCCTTTATTCGTTCACAGGGAAAAACGCCGCCAGATTTTTCAAGGAATGATTTCGACGATCCGGATGTCTGGAAAATGATCGCATCGGGCGATACCGACGCCGTGTTCCAATTGGAATCCGGAGGGATGCGCCAATTCATGATGCAGCTGAAACCGGACTGTTTCGAGGATCTGATTGCAGGCATTGCACTGTACCGTCCGGGCCCCATGGAGCAGATTCCGCGTTACCTTCGCGGAAAGCACGAAAAGAATATCGAATACCTGCACCCGTTGATGGAACCGATTCTGAAAAACACCTACGGCTGCATGGTTTATCAGGAGCAGGTCATGGAGATCGTTCGCTCGCTTGCGGGTTACAGTTACGGTCGAAGCGATCTCGTTCGACGCGCCATGTCCAAAAAGAAACATGACGTGATGGCGAAGGAACGCACATCGTTCGTTTACGGCGCGGAAGGGGTTGACGGTGCGATCAAACGCGGTGTTCCGGAAGACGTTGCAAACCACATTTTTGATGAGATGATGGACTTTGCTTCCTACGCGTTCAACAAAGCGCATGCCGCGTGCTATGCCGTCGTCTCATACCGGACGGCATTCCTGAAGCACTATTTTCCGACGGAATTTTTTGCCGCGACCATCAACGGATACCGTCAGGATATGGACAGTGTTTCGGGTTACGTTTATGCGGCAAGAAGACTCGGTATACGCATTCTTCCGCCGGACGTGAACCGCTCCATGGCATTGTTCAGTGTAGAGGATAACGCAATTCGTTTCGGCCTGTCTTCCGTTAAAAACGTTTCCGAGACCGTCATGCGCGACGTGGTCCGCGATCGGAACGAGAACGGTCCGTTCAAAAGCTTTAATGATTTCATTACCCGCACACACGGGCTGAACAAACGAATGCTGGAAGCGTTGATCGCCGCCGGATGCTTTGATGAAATGCACTACACGCGGGCAAGTCTTCTGGACGCGTATGCGCAGGCGCTTGATGCCGCGCAAAAGGATCAAAGAAAACGCGAATCCGGACAGTTATCGCTCTTTGATCTCGATGAAGGTCATGACATGATCGAACAGTCTTCCGTGAAGATCCCGGATCTTCCGGAACTTCCATACGCGGTTTTACTGGCCAAAGAACGCGAAGCAACCGGCTTATATCTTTCTGGTCATCCGCTCGATGCGTATTCTGATACGCTCAGCAAGCTTCCGTATACCGTTCAGGAACTGGCTGATGCGGACGGTTCCGGCGCGCTCACGGATGACAGCGTCGTTACGGTCGGCGGTATGCTTTCGGCGTGCAAACAGAGACCGACCAAAAGCGGCAACGGATTGATCGGACTTGCCGTTCTGGAAGGCGTAACCGGTTCGGTTGAATTGATGATATTCCCAAAGGTACTGCAATCGTTTACAGGACAGTTTTTTGATGAGAACATCGTCAGCATTACCGGGCGTATTTCGATCCGCGACGAGCGCGCCAATTCGATTCTCGTCGATTCCATCAGCTCGTTGAAAGATGCTGCAAAGACGCTGTATATCCGTCTTCCGTATCTGGATGCGGATCAGCAGAAACGCGTCCGACGTCTGATCCATGCGTTTCAGGGCAGCACGTCTGTCGTTCTGTACGATACTGCGAAGAAGATCGCAAAGGGTGCGCCGAAGGAATGGTCTGTGAATCCAAGCGAAGCGTTGATTCGTTTGCTGAAAAATGAATTCGGAGAGGAAAACGTAGTGTTGAAATGAGCCTGATCAATCCCTTCCGTAAAAATCAAGAGCTCGTCCTTTCGATTACGGGACTCACAAGCGAAGGACAAGGCGTCGGACGAAGCGACGGCGTCGCGTTCTTCGTTTCGTTCGCCCTTCCGGGTGAAACGGTAAACGTTCACGTGATCAAGGTTGAAAAACGGTATTGCATCGCAAAAATCGTCGATATCCTGGAACCGTCTCCAAATCGTGCAGAGCCGAAGTGTGAAGCGTTCGAAAAATGCGGCGGATGCGCTTTGATGCACCTTTCATACCCGGAACAGTTGAAAGCGAAGACGCAGTTCGTTCGAGATTGCCTGGAACGTCTCGGCGGCGTTCGGAACGTGACCGTTTCCGACACCATCGGGATGGATGATCCATGGCGGTACCGGAACAAAGGCAGCTTTCCGTTCGGATTTATCGACGGAACGGTCGCCTTTGGATTCTACGCAGAGCGCAGCCATCGTCTGATCCCGCTGTTCGACTGTCCGATCGAGGATGCACGCGTCACGGCGATCGCGCGCAGCGTTGCAGAATGGGCGAACCGTAATCATATCCGCGTCTATGACGAAACGACGGGGAAGGGCGTTTTGCGCGCCTGCGTTGTTCGGGTTACATCGACAGGAGAGCGGATGGCCGTGGTCGTGACGAAGGGCGATCTTCCCTCGAAAGATTCTCTGATTCGCATGCTTGACGTCGAATCTTTGTATCACAACCGGAACGATAAACAGACGAACGTGATCTTTGGCGACAGTTTCACGCTCCTGAAGGGGAAGTCACAGCTCATCGAAGAGCAAAACGGTATCCGCTTCGCTGTGAGTCCGCAAAGTTTTCTGCAGGTTAATCCGGTCATGACGCGCATCCTGTATGATACAGCTCTTCGACTCCTGAATCCGAAACAAAACGAAACGATTGCCGACGTTTATTGCGGAATCGGCACGATCTCGCTTGCGATTGCGCGACACGCCGGAAACGTCATCGGCATCGAATGCGTTCCGCAGGCAATCGAGGACGCAAGGAAGAACGCAAGACAAAACGGTGTCAAAAACGCGGAGTTCATCTGCGGACTTGCGGAAGATGTGCTTCCGTCGCTCGTCAAAAACGGGATGCGCCCGGATGCGATCGTGATCGATCCGCCGCGAAAAGGGTGCGAGGAGCCGGTGCTTTCGGCTATCGCCGAGAGCGGCGTGAATCGTATCGTATACGTTTCCTGCAACCCGGCAACGCTCGCCCGAGACGTGAAAATTCTATCAGGTTTCGGGTATACCGTTCAAGCGGTTCAGCCGGTCGACATGTTCCCGCATACCCAACATGTGGAGACGGTATGCTGCTTGTACCACCAAAAGAAGGATTTCATCTATGTGTCGTATGAACCGAAGAATGCGGAGTAACTGAGATCGATCAAATAAAAACATGGACTTTCGAGGCTGAAAAACATGAAATCAATTCAAACAAAATCCATAATGATTCAGAATCTATGCGTGCCATGCTGCAACCATTGTCGATACTGTCTGTTATCCTGGGATG
>Ga0247611_10003604_pt1 | contig 22675 bp, 16 predicted proteins | sample 177DNAGHGhighgp2_FD_192422 | JGI IMG/M metagenome (GOLD analysis project Ga0247611, IMG submission 192422) | Sheep rumen microbial communities from Palmerston North, Manawatu-Wanganui, New Zealand - 1770 DNA GHGhigh gp2 | ecosystem: Host-associated > Mammals > Digestive system > Stomach > Rumen... | reverse complement strand
GGCACTGATACCTATAACTATGACCGCCAGAAGGCAATCCTTCGATTGACGGAACGTTGCACGAACCTGTCGAGCGAGGGACTGGACATCGAGGAGTATATCACAGACGACACCCATAAGGTGGTGTGGGTGATTCATATCCCTAAACATCTGCCAAAGCGTCCTGTCTATGCTCACGATAAGGCTTGGCAACGAATAGAGGACTCTTTGGTGGAGCTGACACAGGAACGATTGAATGCCATCTTGGATGAGCCTTTGTTCACAGATACCGACTGGTCAGCCGTAATCGTGCCCAATGCCACAATTGATGATTTGGATGAGGTGGCCATCGCCAAAGCAAAGGTGATGTTCAAGAAGGTACACAGCCGAATTCCTGCAGCAGAGGTGAATGCATGGTCGGTAGAAGAGTTCCTGAGTAATGCCGGAGTGATGATTGACGGGGGAATCACTCGTGCCGCTATCATTCTGCTGGGCAAGCCTGTTTCTGTGTTCAAACTCCGTCCTGCCGTAGTGAGAGTTACTTGGTCACTGCGTGATGAACACGAAGATGTAATTGACTATGAACATTTCACCGCACCGTTCATCTTGACTGTTGACCAGATACTTGCCAAGGTGCATAACCTGACGATGCGTGAAATGCCTGGCGGCACGATGTTCCCTGATGTAATGCAGCAATACGATGACTATTCCATGCGCGAAGTGCTTCATAACTGCATAGCCCATCAGGACTACACTCTGCAAGAGAGAATCAATCTGGTGGAGAATCCTGGATTCCTGTATTATGCTAATGGCGGCAGCTTTATTCCTGGTTCCCTGCAAAAGGCTTTGGCTACACATGGGCCACAGCGCCACTACCGCAATGAGTGTCTTTGTAATGCGATGGTGAACTTCAATATGATTGACATCGTTGGTCGTGGCATCCGCAAGATATTCAATGAGCAGTGGAAACGCCATTTCCCTATGCCTGACTATGAGATTGACGCAGCCAATAAGGAGGTTGCCGTCCGTCTGTATGGTAACGCCATCAATGAGAAGTACACCAAGCTTCTGAAAGAGAACAAAGACTTGTCATTGGAGGATTGCATCTTGCTTGATGCTGTGCAGAAAGGACACCGATTGAGCGAAACGGATGCCAAGAACCTATTGGAGCGTGGTTTGATAGAGGGTGAATATCCAGACCTGACCATATCCCTGAGCATTGCAAGGCAAACAAAACAATTGCCAGAATATACCAAGGTGAAAGGACTTGAACGTGACAAGTTAAAACAGATGGCTTTACAGTTCATCCAGAATGCTGGAGAGGATGGCGCAAAGAAGAACTCCTTATTAGATTATCTCAAAGATGTACTTCCCCAAAGAAACAGCCAAGAGCAAAACCTTCGTTTACTAGGGAATATCCTTAGCGAAATGAATACTGAAGGCTCTGTCGTTCTTAGAGGAAAGTTATGGTTTGCATGTAAATGACTAGAAAATGACTAAAGAATGACTAGCAAAAGGATAAATGACTAGAAAAAGACTAATAACGACTTGAAAATGACTAATTGAAGGCTTCTAGTCGTAAAAGTAGTTGTTTTTCGATAGTTTACTCAAACTTTTAGTCGTAGTATAAGACAAAATGAACAAAATATGATATTTGGAAAGAAAATAAGAGAGCTCAGAGATGAGCAAGGAGTGCTGCAACGACAGTTGGCTGCACTATTAGAGATTGACACACCAATGTTCAGCAAGATAGAGCGAGGTGACAGACGGGCAAAGCGCGAACATGTAATCAAGCTCGCAAAATACTTGCATCAGGACGAGAAGGAAATGCTGACGTTGTGGTTAGCAGATAAAGTTCTTGATGCTGTAGGCGATGATGAACTTAGCAAGGATGCAATCGCTGTCGCCCAAGAACAGATTCAAAAGTGATGACAGCAAAACGGCAATTTGGTGTTAACAACTGCAAATTGCCGTTCCGTGGTAAAAAGCCTCATTGAAGCCTCTTATACAACAATTGCCAGAGGTGTTATAGTTTGGGAACATTATGGTATCAGCACATCAAGCTGCCACTTGTAATGTATTGATAATCAATAAAAGTAAAATATAATTCTGGCTCAAACGTGGAGCCAGTTCTGTGCCCGGTCCCACGTGTTGAGACTCTCGCATCGCCCTATCTGTCTGACCGAGCAACGCTGAAAGCCCCACGCCGATGTATATATCATAGCCCACCAACGAGATGGGTACAATAATTACACCTCAAGGGGCGTTCCCGTTGCTTTGTTTTTTTTTGACCACTAGTTTGAATTTGCGAGATTCTCAAAGCGTCAAACCCAAAGCGTTCAGAAAACGCCTTTGTATGTATGTGTCCCTCCCGCCTGCGACTATCCAAAGTTCATTGCTGACCATCGGTCATCTGCCCCAAAGGGCTTTCAGCATTCAGAAAGGACACTGCAAATGTAGCAAATTAATTGCAACACACCAAATTTTTGAGAAAGGAATTTTAAAATAAGGGTTTCACATTGCATTGCCACACTTTTGCCTTTAGGTAAAAGACAGTTAAAGATACAATCTATTTGTGTGAGATCAAAGTTTTTTCGGGAGACTATCCACTATCCACTTGGCTTGGATGGATGGTGAGGGTGGGAAATCTGCATGGAGCTGATGTGTTATCTGCATGGGGGTGATATGCTATCAGCATGGGGGAGATAGTATATCAGCATGTAGCAAGGAGCATCGCTGCACGGAGCAGGAAATTTTCTTGGACGGAGCAAAGGCGGGGTTCCCATGCTGGGAACGGTCGGTTTGCATGCTGCTTTCGAGTTGAAAGAATGCTGCTTGCGAGTTGAAAGAATGCTGCTTGCGAGTTGAAAGTATGGTGTTTGCGGGTTGAAAGTATGGTGTTTATGTGTGGTGAATATGGCTTTTTTTTACTGAAAAATTAATTTTTCTTGTAACTATCCACTAAATTTGAAGTAACTTATTTGTATTCAGAAGTTTAAGTCGATTTTTATTATCCACTAACTATCCACTAACTATCCACTAACTATCCACCAACTATCCACCAGTTGGTGGCGATTTTAGTGTAGGGTTAGTGTAGAGTTAGTGGATAGTTAGTGGATAGTTAGTGGATAGTTGTTTTGAGGTTAATTTGTTGATAATAAAGAGTTTAAATTGATTTTAGTGGATAGTTGGAAATTTTTTCATGTTTTCGCTTGATTTTTTGAGAATTTTTTCGTATCTTCGCACCAAATTTTAAGACTATGAAGATTACACAGATTAAACTTTACAGAAAGCAGGAGACTGTGACCCGGTGTGAGTTGCAGGACATAGCACAGTTGATTAAGGACGGCCCGCAGCAGAAGGAGGTGAGGAGCGTCCGTGAGGTGTACCATCTGATGAATCCCCGCAGGCTGGAGGATGGTCGCATGGTGACGAATGTCGTGGAGCCGATTAAGTTGCCTCGCATCTGTTTTGCCGCTGAGTATGAGAAGCGCAACGGCAAGCTGAAGATGCTGAAATACAATGGTTTGGTGGTGCTCGAGGTGAACGGACTGCAGAGCTACGAACAGGCTGTTGCCATTAGGAACAAGGTGCGCAGGATGCCCCAGACGGTGCTTTGCTTCCTGGGTGGCTCGGGCAAGAGCGTGAAGATTGTGTGCCGGGGAGAACTGTTTGAAGACTCTGACCCCACTAAGGGGGTAGGGAACTTGCCGACGAAAGAACAGGACATCCGACAGTTCCACCATAATATATATGAGACGGCGCGGCAGGCCTATCAGGCGCAGTTCGGGCTGGACATCCCGTATATGGAGCCTCGTCTGGACCGTACGGTCTACCTGAGCAGTGATCCTGAGGTGTGGTATAACGCTGGTGCGATGCCGTTCTTTGCCGATGCGACGGCGGAGGTTGACGAGCCGGTGGAGATTACCGATGCAAGCGACAGTCTGATGCCCGGACGTACCATTGAGCGCACCTACCAGCTGAACTGGCTCTTCATCACGGAGACGGTGATGGGGCACTACTTCGAGTTGCCTGACGACGAGCGCCTGATGGCATGGCTGATGGATATTGCCTCACGCTGCCTGAACGAAGGCATCCCGATGGCCAAGGCACAGAGTTTCACGCTGATGCACCCCGTGCTCAATCAAGACGAGTTGTTGGTAAGGAAGGTCTTCTCGGATGTCTATGCCGTCGCGCAGCAGGAGGACTACATGAAGAAGCACAAGATGAAGCCGCTGAAGAGCATTCCCGACGACACCATACAGACGATGAAGACGGAGATATTCCTGAGCGAGAACTACGACATGCGCAAGAACCTGCTGACGGGCGTGGCTGAGTACAGGGAGCGTTTTTCTGCCGACCAGACGTTCCGCCCGCTGACCGAAGAGGTGCGAAATGATATGACAATCCGTGCCACCGAGCTGGGCCTGAAATCGTGGGACAGGGACGTGAACCGCTTCATCGACTCCACGCGCATAGAGCAGTATGACCCGGTGAATGCCTGGCTCGACAAGCTGCCGGAGTGGGATGGGGTAGACCGTATTAAAGCACTCGCGGAGCGAGTGCCTACGGAGAACAGGAACTGGGAGAAGTACTTGCGGTGCTGGCTGGTGGGTATGGTGGCACAGTGGCGTGAGAGCGACAAACAGCTGACGGGCAATGCGCTGACGCCGCTGCTGATAGGCCGTCAGGGATGCGGCAAGACACGCTTCTGTAAGATTCTGCTTCCCAGTGAATTGCGCGATTACTATAATGATAAGATTAACTTCAAGAACGAGTTCGACCTGAACATTGCGCTGACGTCGTTTGCACTCATCAACATCGACGAGTTTGACAAGACGACCAACTCGCAGCAGATTGTGCTGAAGTACCTGTTGTCGTCGGCTGACGTCAAGTTCCGCCCGCCTTACGGCAAGACCATCAAGCAGTATCGCCGCTATAGCTCGTTCATTGGTACCACCAACCAGCAGAAGCCGCTGGTGGATTCCACGGGCAGCCGCCGCTTCGTCTGCGTTGGCGTCACGGGAAACATCAATTTTCAGGACAATCTCGACCATCGTCAGTTGTATGCCCAGGCCCTTCACCTCTTCAATCACGGGGAGCGCTATTGGCTGAACGATGACGAGATCAAGGTGCTGATTCGCGAGAACGAACCCTACCAGCGCCTGAACGACCTGGTGGAGATGATTGGCGAGACCTTCCGCAAGCCGAAGGAGGGCGAGGGCAGGTGGTGGTCGCTGGCCGACGTGTCGCAGCTGTTGGCTGTGCGCTACGCCAATTACGACCCCGACACGACGTTCATCAAGTTAGGCTTTGCGCTGAGCGACCATCAGTTCGACTTCAAGAGCCGTCGCCTGAGCCATACGACCGAATACAGGCTGATAGAGAAAACTCCTGACTGACGGCCATCATGGCCCCAGCCGGCTACGTTACCATACGGCCTCGCCTTTGCCGGCGCCTTAGTTAGCGCCCGTCGTCAACTCGTTCAGGTACTTGTCGACCTTATTCAGCATCACCGTCGAGAGCTTGACCTGTCCGTCAGGCCCCACGACCACCATCGACGGAATCCACTTCACGCCGTAGGCCTTGGCGATGTCCGTCTCCTTGAACTTCTTCAGCTCGCTTACCTGCGGATAGCTGATGCCAAACTTCTCGATGGCCATCTTCCATGCCTCCACGTTGGTGTCCATCGAGATGCCGATGAACTCGATGCCGTGCTGGCGGTACTTCTCATACATGCGTACCACCTCTGGGGCATCCTTGCGGCAGTCGGGACACCACGATGCCCAGAAGTCGAGCACCACGGTCTTCCCCTTGGCGAATTCCGAGAGTTGGATGGCCTTGCCGTCGGGCGTATTCATCTTGAAGTCGGGTGCTGCCGTGCCGGCCTTCACCAGTTCCGTTGCATATTTTTCGTCATAGTCTGGCTCCGAGGTCTGTGCCTTCGTTGCCGTTGCCCCCACCAGAAGCAGGGCAATCCATAGAATAACCTTCTTTTTCATCTATATAATGTTGTGAATTATTAGTTCTTTATAGCGTTTTCTCCTTGAGGTAATTGGCAAAGATCCGGGCGGCACTTTCCACTTTGGCTGCGCAAGGGCGCTGCTTGTAGTATTCTGCCGTGCGCTCAGATGCCACATAGCTCGACGGTGCCTTCTCGTAGCCCTTCAAGCCTAATATCTCCGCACATATCAGGCTGCCATTCTCCTCTTTCGACTTGGCCAGGAGTTGCTGCACCACCTGATAGCAGGCCGACTTGCCTTCGCGGTCGCTGCCTTCGGTTTGTCCGCAGTCAAGACCTACAAGCATCACAATGCCCGAGACGGCACCGCACATCATGCGCATCCTGCCGACGCCACCTCCGAACCCTGCGGCTATCTTCTTGGCCTGCGTGTCGTCGAGTCCGTAGAGGTCGGCAAAGGCCGCCACCACACTCTGGCAGCAACCATATCCCGCCATGAAGTTGTCTACCGCCCTGGCTACTCTATCGTCTAATGTCATCATGCTTTAATGTACTAGTTAGTGTTGTTATATTATCTTATATTAAAAAGAGTCCAATGATATTACTCATTGAACTCCATTTGCGGAAGGTGAGGGATTCAAACCCCCGATACCCGAAAGGGGTATACCGGATTTCGAGTCCAGCGCGATCGATCACTCTGCCAACCTTCCTAATAAGCGAATGCCATGATGCTAGCATCAATGGCTGAGCGAAATGAAGGTCAAATAATTTTGAACCTTCCAATAAGTCAAAATCGTGATCTTCCTCAGAAAATCGCATGCAAAGGTAAGGTATTTTTCTGAATAAACCAAATAATATCGTAGTTTTTTAAAAATATTTGGCTATGTCGTGTTTTTTTTGTACCTTTGCAGCCGCTAAGAAAGCACAGACACATTATTTAATTAAACAATAGGATAAACGTAACAATGAAAGCATTTGTTTTTCCCGGACAGGGTGCCCAGTTTGTTGGTATGGGCAAGGACTTGTATGACAACAACGAGACAGCCAAGAAGCTGTTTGACAAGGCAAACGAGATACTGGGTTACAGTATCACCGATATTATGTTCAATGGTACTGACGACGACCTGAAGCAGACGAAGGTCACTCAGCCCGCCGTCTTCCTGCACAGCGTGATTTCGGCTATCTGCATGGGCGACGACTTCAAGCCCGAGATGGTGGCTGGTCACTCCTTGGGTGAGTTCTCAGCACTGGTAGCTGCCGGAGCATTGTCGTTTGAGGACGGTCTGCGTCTGGTGTATGCCCGTGCCATGGCCATGCAGAAGGCCTGCGATGCCCAGCCTTCGACGATGGCTGCCATCATCGGTCTGCCTGACGAGAAGGTGGAGGAGATTTGTGCCGGCATCAACCGTGAGGGCAACGTAGTGGTATGTGCCAACTACAACAATCCCGGCCAGCTGGTGATTTCGGGTAATGTGGAGGCCATCAACGAGGCTTGCGAGCAGCTGAAGGCTGCCGGTGCCAAGCGTGCCCTGCCTCTGAAGGTAGGTGGTGCCTTCCACTCTCCGCTGATGCAGCCTGCAAAGGACGAGCTGCAGGCCGCCATCGAGAAGACTGAGGTGAAGACTCCGAAGTGTCCCGTCTACCAGAATGTCGATGGCAAGCCCCATACCGATCCTGCTGAGATCAAGGCCAATCTGATAGCCCAGCTGACCAGCAGCGTGCTGTGGACGCAGATTGTGCAGAACATGATTGCCGACGGTGCCGACGACTTCACGGAGTGCGGTCCTGGCAAGGCCTTGCAGGGCATGATTAGCAAGATCAACCGCGAGGTTTCTGCACACGGAATCCAGGTAGATTAAAGATTAAACATTAAAGATTAAACATTAAACATTTAAGGTTAATCGTTGAACGTGGAGAAGGTTATCATTTACCAGATATTCACTCGTCTTTTCGGCAATCGTAACGTCTCTCGCAGAGAGAGCGGCACGATTGCCGAAAACGGTAGTGGAAAGTTTGCCGATCTGTCACCGGAGGTACTGAAGGACATCGCCCAAATGGGTGTCAGCCATGTGTGGTATACGGGTGTTATCCGTCATGCCACGCAGACGGACTATTCAGCTTACGGCATTCCCCGCCAGCATCCCGCTGTGGTGAAAGGCAAGGCCGGTTCGCCCTATGCCATCACCGACTACTATGACGTAGACCCCGACTTGGCTGTCGACGTCAACCAGCGCATGCAGGAGTTCGAGCAGTTGGTGGAGCGTACGCACAAGGCCGGGCTGAAGGTCATCATCGACTTTGTGCCCAACCATGTGGCCCGTCAGTATAAGTCCATCTGCAAGCCCAAGCGTGTAAAAGACCTGGGTGAGACGGACAACGTACTGCATGGCTTCGACCCGCAGAACAACTTCTACTACTGTCCGGGTCAGCGCTTCTCCCCCTATTTCGACCTCTATCAGGGCGAGCAGGAACCTTATCTGGAAGAGCCTGCCAAGGCCACTGGCAACGACCACTTCGACAATGCCCCTGGGCAGAATGACTGGTACGAGACGGTGAAGCTGAACTACGGCGTTGACTATTATGCCGGTCGCATAGGATACTTTGACCCCATTCCCGACACCTGGCTCAAGATGACGGACATCCTGATGTTCTGGGCGAAGAAGGGTATCGACGGATTCCGTTGCGACATGGCCGAGATGGTGCCTGCCGAGTTCTGGGCATACGCCACGCAGAAGGTGAAGAAGAAATACAAGAACATCATCTTCATGGGCGAGGTCTACAATCCCTATGAGTACCGTCACTATCTGGCTTCCGGCTTCGACTGGCTCTACGACAAGGTGGGCATGTACGACACCATGCGTAACGTCATCTGCCACTATGTCCCGACGTCAGCCATCAGCCATGCCTGGCAGCAGACGGACGACATCCGCGACCACATGCTCTACTTCCTGGAGAACCACGACGAGCAGCGCGTTGCCAGCGACTTCTTTGCTGCCGACGGACGCAAGGGCGTGCCAGGCATGATGGTGTCGCTGCTGTTGCAGCAGAATCCCTTCATGCTGTATGCCGGCGAGGAATATGGCGAGCGCGGCATGGACCGCGAAGGCTTCAGCGGCAACGACGGCCGTACCACCATCTTTGACTACTGGAGCATCGACACGCTCTGCCGCGCTTCCCAGAACAAGCTGACGGAGGCCGAGCAGCAGCTGTTTGATATACATAAGAAGACCATGCTTCTGGCCCGTGAAGAGAAAGCCGTCACAGCAGGTGTCAACTTCGACCTGATGTACGTCAACGGACACTTGGAGCGCCAGTATGCCTTCCTGCGCAAGGCTGACAATGAGCTGCTGCTGGTGGTGGCTAACTTCGAAGACCACGATGTAGTCATCGATGTCAACATCCCTGCCCACGCTTTCGATTTCATGCAGATGAAGGAGAAGAACGCCATTGCCATCGACCTGCTGACAAAGGAGAAACTGGCTGTGCGACTGAAGAAGGACAGTGCTGTCAGAATGTCTGTCGGAGCCAGGAACGGCCGGGTGTGGAAGGTGAAATTGTGAATGTTGAACAAGAAAGGATATGGCAAACGACGACTACGTACTTAACGAGCATAACAAGGAAGAGTTTCCGCCTGCCCATACGGCGGAGCATCTGCTGAACCAGACGATGATCAGGCTCTTTGGCTGTGAGCGCAGCTACAATGCCCACATCGAGCGCAAGAAGAGCAAGATGAGTTTCCGACTGGACCACAAGCCCAGCCGGCAGGATGAGAAGGAGATAGAGCGCGAGATGCAGCGGCTGATAGACGAGGACCTGCCCGTGACCTTTGACTATGTCACTAAGGACTGTCTGCCAGAGGGTATAGCCCTCGACCGACTGCCCGACGATGCCTCGGAGACCATCCGTCTGGTGCGTATCGGCGACTACGACGTGTGCCCCTGTATCGGCAAACATGTACGCTCGACGGCACAGATAGGCCGTTTCGAGATGCTGGGTACCAACTGGGACGAACACGAACACTCGTTCCGTGTGAGATTCAAAATCGTCCAGTAAAAACTGCGCCATATCCCCCCTTTAAAATAAAAAAAGTGCTTAGTGATGAAAGAATTATCATTTTTTTCAGTAACTTTGCAACCAAAACGCCCCTATAGCACATGAACCATATAAGAAATTTCTGCATTATTGCACATATTGACCACGGCAAGTCAACACTGGCCGACCGTCTGCTGGAGTTTACCAAGACCATTCAGGTGACGGAAGGACAGATGTTGGACGACATGGACCTGGAGCGCGAGCGCGGCATCACCATCAAGAGCCACGCTATCCAGATGGAGTATGTGTATAAGGGCGAGAAATACATTCTGAACCTCATTGACACTCCGGGACACGTCGACTTCTCCTATGAGGTGTCGCGTTCGATAGCCGCCTGCGAGGGTGCTCTCTTGGTGGTGGATGCCACCCAGGGCGTGCAGGCGCAGACCATCTCGAATCTCTACTTGGCCATCGACAACGACCTGGAGATTATTCCTGTCATCAACAAGATAGACATGCCATCGGCTATGCCCGACGAGGTAGAGGACGAAATAGTCGACCTCATCGGCTGTGACCCGGAGGACATCATCCGTGCCAGCGGAAAAACCGGCGAGGGTGTCGAGGACATCCTGAATGCCGTCGTGGAGCGCATACCGCATCCCGTAGGTGACGAGCAGGCTCCGTTGCAGGCACTCATCTTCGACTCCGTATTCAACTCGTTCCGCGGCATCATTGCCTACTTCAAGATAGTCAACGGCAGCATCCGCCCTGGCGACAAGGTGAAGTTCTTCAATACCGGTCAGGAGTACGATGCCGACGAGGTGGGCGTGCTGAAGATGGACATGATACCCCGCAAGGAACTTCGAACCGGTGAGGTGGGCTACATCATCAGCGGCATCAAGAATGCCAAGGAGGTGAAGGTGGGCGACACCATCACCCATGTGTCACGTCCCTGCGAAAAAGCCATCGAGGGCTTCCAGGAAGTGAAGCCGATGGTGTTTGCTGGTGTCTATCCCATCGACCCCACGGACTACGAGAACCTGCGTGCCTCGTTGGAGAAGCTGCAGCTGAACGATGCCTCGCTGACCTTCGTCCCTGAGACGTCGGTGGCGCTGGGCTTTGGTTTCCGTTGCGGATTCTTAGGGTTGCTGCACATGGAGATTGTGCAGGAGCGCCTGGACCGCGAGTTCGACATGGACGTCATCACCACCGTCCCCAATGTCACCTATATGTGCTACACCAAGCAGCATGAGGAGAAGGAAGTGCACAACCCCTCGGGACTGCCCGACCAGACGATGATAGACCATATTGAGGAACCCTATATCAAGGCCAGCATCATCACCGCTGCCGACTACATTGGTCCCATCATGACGCTGTGTCTCGACAAGCGCGGCGAGCTGATAGACCAGCAGTACGTGTCGGGCGGACGTGTCGAGCTGCGCTTCATGCTGCCGTTGGGCGAGATAGTCATCGACTTCTACGACAAGCTGAAGAGCATCTCAAAGGGCTATGCATCGTTCGACTACCATATCGACTCGTTTCGTCCATCGAAGCTCGTCAAGCTTGACATCCTGCTGAACGGAGAGCCCGTGGATGCCCTGTCGACGCTGACACATGCCGATAATGCCGTCACCTTTGGTCGCCGCATGTGCGAGAAACTGAAGGAGCTTATTCCGCGCCAACAGTTCGACATCGCCATCCAGGCAGCCATCGGCGCCAAGATCATCGCCCGCGAGACCGTCAAGCAGGTGCGCAAGGACGTGACCGCCAAGTGCTATGGTGGTGACGTGAGTCGTAAGCGTAAGCTGCTGGAGAAGCAGAAACGCGGTAAGAAGCGCATGAAGCAGATTGGTAACGTGGAAGTGCCTCAGAAAGCATTCCTCGCTGTATTGAAGCTAGACTAATAAACAAACTACATAAAACCTATTGAGAATACTATATGACGACTATTGGACTGACAACGAGAGATGTGGCGCGTGAGCTGGCCAGGCGGTACAGTACGATGACCCACGAAGAACTGGATGTGCTGGAGAGCATTCTGGTGCCCATGAAGTTCCAGAAGGGTGAAATCATCCTCCATGAGGGTGAGGTATGCAAAGATATCTACTGGGTTGTCAAGGGACTGGTACGCCAGTTCTATTTCAAGAATGGCAAGGAGCTGACGGAATATATGGCTGTTGAGAACACCATCTGCATGAGCATTGAGAGCCTCTTCAAAGAAGAACCCAGCCGCCAGCAGATGCAGGCCATCGAACCGACCATCATCTTCGCCTTGCCCAAGGCCAAACTGGAGAAGGAAGCTGTCAAAAATGTCAATATACAGATGTTGTATCGTAAGATTCTGGAAGAGTCGCTGATACTCTCTCAGGTGCATGCCGACATGTTGCGCTTCGAGTCAGCCCAGGAGCGCTATGCCAAGTTGGTGAAACGCTCACCGCAACTGGTACTGCGTGCCCCGCTGGTGTATATCGCCAGCTACCTGCAGATGACACCCGAGACACTGTCCCGTGTGCGCACCTCTGCCTTGCTATAACGGTGCAACAAAAGTAAACATATCGGGGAATGTCTGGCTGAGCATGTCAGGACATTCCTGAAAGAGTCCGAACAGGGCGCTGCCTGAGCCAGACATGGCTGCATAGGTGGCGCCCATCTTGTATAATTGCTCTTTGACCTGTCCAATCTCGGGGTGCAGGGCGAAGACACTCTCTTCGAAGTCGTTCACCAGGTCGTCCTTCCACGTTTCAACGGGCTGTAGTACCACGTCGCGACAGTTCTTTGCGGGGTAGTGAGGATGGATGTGCGAGAAAGCCTCCTTGGTGGGGACGGGGATGTCTGGGCGCACGACGCCGATATGCCAGCCGCTCAGGTCGAGACTGATGGGCTGCAGGCGTTCGCCGATACCTTCGGCATAGCATGGACGGCTGACGATGAAGAAGGGACAGTCGGCACCCAGCCGGGTGGCATATTGTATCATCTGCTCGTCGCTAAGACCTAACGCAAACAAGTCGTTCAACAGCCGTATCATATAGGCACAGTCGCTACTGCCGCCCCCCATGCCCGCCTGTGTGGGAATGCCTTTCCACAGGTGGGCATGGATGCGCGGCAGGGTAGGGAAGTCGCTCTTCAGCAGCTGGTAGGCCCGTACCACGAGGTTGCGCTGTTCGTCACCCTCAATGGGTATGTTAGTCGTCTTCAGGTCACAGTCCACGTCAGAAGGGAATCCCTCGTCCATCACCTGCACCTCCAGGGCATCCTTGATGGGAACGGGATAGAAAACCGTCTGCAGGTTATGATATCCGTCGCTGCGTTTCTCGACGACATTCAGACCTAAGTTAATCTTGGCGACTGGGAAGGTAATCATGCTCTTACTCCTTGATAAACGTATGCATGAACTCGTCGAGTTTCAGCAGGCCGTAAGCACCGCTGGCACACGAAACTTCATCGTACTGCTGTACGTCATCGGGCTCGATGCCGCGATGCCAGATGAGGAAGGGTACGGGCTGTCCCACGTGGATGCGCTGTTCGACGGGTGTCAGGTGGTCGGGCAGCACGGCGATGCTCACAGGCTCATGGCTTGTGTCTGCCTCAGTACCCCAGTCTTTCACCTTATTATATATAGGGGTAATGAGACGCTGGTCGAGATATTCGATGGTCTTCAGCTTCAGTTCCAGGTCACCGTCGTGGCCAGCCTCGTCACTGGCTTCGACATGAACGAAGACGAAGTCGTCCTTTTCCAGTGCGTCGATGGCTGCCTGTGCTTTGCCCTCGTAATTGGTGTCGGCAAGGCCAGTGGCACCAGGCACCTTGATGATGCGCAGGCCGGCATACTTGCCGATGCCCTGAATGAGGTCTACGGCAGAGATGACGGCACCACTCTTGATATTCGGGTACTGCTGCATGAGCGTCTCCATCGACGGGCGATAGCCGCCGCTCCAAGGCCAGATGCTGTTGGCCTGACGCTCGCCCTTGGCAGCCTTGGCCTTGTTGTAGGGGTGGTTAGGCAGCAGTTCCTGAGAGCGCAGGATGAGTTCATTGATGAGGTCGGCGGTTTGTTGGGGGGAGAGACGGCGGCTGTGGCGGCTGTCAGCGGCAAAACCGCTGACCACAATTTCCGGCTTCACCAGCAGCGGGCGCCAGGGTTCGTTGGGATGGTCGTGGGGTGGGGCACAAACGATGTGTTTGTTGCCGCCCTTGATGACCAGCAAGTGGCGATACTGGATGCCGCAGATGAACTGTACGCGCTCGCAGCCCTCGCGCTCGTTGATGGGCTTAGCGAGGTTCTCGTTCAGGTAGTCGATGAGCACGCGGGCATCGTCGGTCTCCAGATTGCCACCATTATGGGTGATGATTTTCCCATCTTCCAGCGTGATGATATTGCAACGGATGGCAAAGTCGTCGTCTGCCATCTCATAGCCTATCGATGCAGCCTCTAAAGGCCCACGACCTTCATACACCTTATTCAAGTCATAGCCGAGAATAGCAGTGTTGGCAACCTCAGAGCCTGGGGGAAAACCTTCGGGTACAGTAATGAGTCGTCCGCAACGACCTTCACGTGCCAACTGATCCATCATCGGCTTATGGGCATACTGTAGCAATGTCTTCCCGCCGAGTCGCTCGACTGGCAGGTCGGCCATTCCATCGCCCAAAATAATAATATGTTTCATTGTGGATTATAAAAAGCCCCTCCTCTTTGGGAGGGGTTGGCTTTAAATATTTGCAATTGACATGATATTGGCGAAGACACCTGCTGCCGTGACGGCGGCGCCAGCACCATAGCCCTGGATGAGCATCGGGTACTCCTTGTAGCGCTCGGTGGTCAGCAATACGATGTTGTTCGACCCCTCCAGTCCGTAGAAAGGATGACCGTAGGGCACCTCCTTCAGGGCCACGCTGGTCTTGAAGTCCGACGGGTTCTGCTCGTCGGCTTCCATCGTAGCCACGAAGCGCCAGCGTTTCTTTTCGCTTTCGAGCACCTTGCGGCGGGCCTCGAAGTCGGCATCCAGTTCAGGCAGTTTGGCCCAGAAGTCCTCGATGCTGCCCTCGAAGTAGCTGTCGGGTACGAAGAGGTGCTTCTCAACGTCATCCTGCTCCACCTTGTAGCCTGCCTCACGGGTGAGGATGACCAGTTTGCGGATGACGTCCGTGCCGCTGAGGTCGATGCGCGGGTCAGGCTCTGAGTAACGCTGCTCCTTGGCACGGCGGACGGTCTCAGAGAAGGGCACGTCGGCAGCAATCTCGTTGAAGATAAAGTTGAGCGTACCAGAAAGGATGGCCTCGATCTTCAGGATTTTGTCGCCTGAGTTGCACAGGTCGTTGATGGTGCCGATGATGGGCAGTCCAGCGCCGACGTTGGTCTCGTAGCGGAACCATACGCCGCGGTCGCGGGCTGTCTGGCGCAGCTTCAGGTAGCTGTCGTAGTCGCTCGAAGCGGCTATTTTGTTGGCAGCCACGACGCTGATGTTATGCTCCAGGAAGGTCTGGTATAATGTTGCAATCTGTCGGCTGGCGGTACAGTCGACGAAGACGCTGTTAAAGATGTTCATCTTGATGATTTCCTCGCGCATGTGTTCGGTATCGGCCTTGAAACCAGCGCGCAGAATCTTCTCGTAGTTGTCGAGGTCGATGCCGTCGCGGTCGAGCACGAAGTTGTCGACATCGCTGATGCCCACCACGTTCAGCTTCAGACGGCGTGACTGCATGAGGAACTGCTGCTGGGTACGAATCTGTTCGAGGAGCATGCCACCCACCGTTCCGATGCCGCAGATGAAGATGTTGAGCACCTTATATTCTGACAGGAAGAATGAGTCGTGCAGCACGTTCAGCGACTTACGCAGGAATTTGCCGTCGACGACGAACGAGATGTTCGTCTCTGATGCCCCCTGGGCACAGGCAATGACGCTGATACCCGAACGTCCCAGCGTGCCAAACAGTTTACCGGCGATACCCGGCGTCTGCTTCATGTTCTCACCCACGATGGCGATGGTAGCCAGACCACTCTCCACCTGCATGGGGAACATGGCGCCCGTCTCTATCTCCTTGGCAAACTCGGCGTTCAGTACCTCGGCAGCGGCCTCGGCATCCTCGTCGCGCACACCGATAGAGGTAGAGTTCTCTGACGATGCCTGCGACACCATGAACACGCTGATGCCCTTGTTGGCCAGCGTCGTAAAGATGCGGCGGTTGACGCCAATGACACCCACCATCGACAGACCTGTGACGGTTATCAGCGAGGTGCCCTTGATGGAGGAAATACCCTTGATGGGCTTCTGGTCATTCTCAATCTTCGACTTGATGAGCGTGCCCGGATGTTCAGGGTTGAAGGTATTCTTGACCTTGATAGGTATATTCTTGACGCAGACAGGATAGATCGTCGGGGGATAGATGACCTTGGCGCCGAAGTTGCATAGCTCCATGGCCTCCACATAGGAGAGCTCGTTGATGGTATAGGCACTCTTGATGACCTTCGGGTCGGCTGTCATGAAGCCGTCCACGTCGGTCCATATCTCCAGCACGTCGGCATCGAGTGCTGCTGCAATGATGGCTGCGGTATAGTCGCTGCCGCCACGTCCCAGGTTGGTGGTCTCATGGCTGTCGCGGTCTCGGGCAATGAATCCTGGCACCACGGCGACGGTCTTGCTGGCGTTGGTATTGTTGGACTGGAAGGTCGCAAAGGCTTCCTTCACCAGTTTGTTGGTCAGCTCGGTGTCGAGTACATGCTTGCCCTCCTTGTTTTCTGTGCGGATGAAGTCGCGGGCATTCATACGCATACCATTCTTGATCATGGCTGCCACAATGTGCGATGACAGACGCTCACCATAGCTGATGATGGTGTCCTGCGTCTTTTCGCTGAGGTCGTGAATCAGGAACACACCATAATAGATGCTCCGCAACTGGTCGAAGAGCTGGTCTACGCTGTTGAATAAGTCGATGCGCTTTTTGTCGTCCTGGATGATGGCGTCTATCATCTGGTGATGACGGGTGACCATCGATTCGAACTCCTCGCGATAGTGGCTGTCTCCATTCTTGGCTAATTGCGAAGTCGCAATCAGTTTGTCGGTGATGCCGTTCAGTGCACTTACAACTACTACGACAGGCCCCCGTCCGGCTTCTGCCTCTACAATCTCTTTTAAGCTCAAAATGCTTTTCACGGAACCTACGGACGTTCCGCCGAATTTCATTACTTTCATATTTCTATGCAATTTACCTTACCGCTGGTACCCCTACTGACAATGGGGGACTTCTCCAACGGCGGTGCAAAGGTAAACATAAAAAATGGACTGACCAAATTGTCAGTCCATTTTTTTTACTTGTATAGGTATCGTTTGATGCTTCGCTTGGGTGTCTTCTCGAATTCCTCCTTGCGGATTTCTATCTCAGCAATCTTCTCGTAGGCAGGCAGCTGTCCGTTGAGTTGATCGAGGTTCTGGTTCATGACGTTCATGAGGTCGCTCTCGTTGAATCGCATGTTCTTGGCTTCGTCATAGTCGGGATAGATCAGTCCCACCAGTTTGTTATCCCTTTGTACAACGACGCTCTCGACGACCATTGGCATGGAGTTCAGCTTGTCCTCTATCTCCTCGGGATAGATGTTCTGTCCGTTGGGGCCTAGCAGCATGTTCTTGCTGCGCCCATTGATGAAGACGTTGCCGTCGTAGTCCATTGTGCCCAGGTCACCCGTGTGGTACCAGCCGTTGGCGTCCAGGGTTTCCTGTGTGGCTTCCTCGTTCTTGTAGTAACCCAGCATGACGTTGGGACCTTTGGCCAGTATCTCGCCAGGAATCTCGGCGGGATTGGTGGAGTTGATCTTCACCTGCATGTGGTAAGCAGCTTGTCCGCAGGAGCCCTGCACGAAAGTCTGCCAGTCACGGTAGCAGATGATGGGGGCACACTCGGTGGCGCCATAGCCCACGGTGTAGGGGAATTCTATGCGTTTCAGGAATGCCTCCACCTCCTGATTGAAGGCGGCGCCGCCTATGATGACCTCGTACAGTTCGCCGCCGAAGGCCTTGACGACCTCCTGGCAAATGCGTTCGCGCACCTTCTTCGAGATGACGGGCATCGACAGCAGCAGTCGCATGCGGTTGTTTTGAATCTTGGGGAACACCTTCTTTCGGATAATCTTCTCGATAACCAGCGGCACGGCTATAATGATTTTAGGCTTCACGTCCGCGAAAGCCTGTGCGATGATGGCTGGCGAGGGGATGCGGTTCAGGTAGAAGGTGTGGCATCCGTGCAGGAACTCGAAGACGAACTCGAAGGCCATGCCGTACATGTGTGCCATGGGCAGGATGGAGATGATGCGGTCGCCACGGTTGATGGTCTTGCCCAGTACGTGCTCGGCAAAGTCATAGTTCGACCAGAGGGCACGGTAGGGTATCATGACACCCTTGGAGAAACCGGTGGTACCCGAGGTGTAGTTGATGAGTGCCAGTTCCTCGCCGTTCTCCTCAATATAATAATGTACGTGTTCCTTACGGAAATATTTGGGGTATTTCTTGCCATACAGCTCGTTCAAGTGCTCTCGGGCATAGGTCAACTTGTCTGTGCGAGACACCATCAGCGAGTAGTCGGGGTTGTTGATGATACCCTCCAGGTTGGGCATCTGCATAGGGTCTATCTGCGTGGCCACATGGTCACCCACAAAGAGCAGCTTGGCATCGGAGTGGTTGACGATGTTGTGTATCTGCTCTGCCATGAACTCATGCAGGATAGGTACTGCCACAGCGCCATACGTCAGCGTGGCAAGAAACGCCACCGCCCATTGGCTGCTGTTACGTCCGCAGAGGGCTATCTTGTCACCCTTGGTGACACCGCTGTTCTCAAACAGGATGTGTAGTTTCTCTATCTTGCGTGCTACGTCATGATACTGCAGGGTGGCTCCCTTATAGTCAGTCAGGGCATCCAGGTCCCAGTTGTCGACAATGCTCTGCTGAATGAGCTGGTTAAAACTCGGATAGTTTTCCATACCTTATTTATATAGATAACGTTTAATACTCTTCTTTGGTGTCTTCTGGAACTCCTTGTCTTGCAGTTCGAAGGCTTGTATGCGGCTGTATGCGGGCAACGTCTGGTTCAGGTTCTGGCGGTTCTGCTCCATGATGCCCTCTATGTCTTCTGTGTTGAATCCCATGTTGCGGGCTTCGTCCATGTCAGGATATATCAGGGCTACCAGATGGTCGTCACGTTGTACGATGAGGCTCTCGCTGACCATTGCCATCGAGTTGAGCTTGTCCTCAATCTCTTCGGGGTAGACGTTTTGTCCGTTAGCGCCCAGCAGCATGTTCTTCAGGCGTCCGCGGATGAAGATATGTCCATCCCGCGACATGGTGGCCAGGTCGCCAGTATGGTACCAACCGTCGCTGTCGATGGCCTGTCTGGTGGCCTCCTCGTTCTTATAATAGCCCAACATGACGTTAGTTCCTCGGGTGATGATCTCGCCCTCCACGTTCTGCGGGTCTGGCGACGCGATTTTTACCTCCATGCAGGGCAGGGGTGTGCCACACGAGCCGGGCAAGAAGTCGTGGTAGTCGCTGTACGAGATGAGCGGGGCACATTCCGTCGTGCCATAGCCTACAGTGATGGGGAAATTGATGCTCTTCAGGAACTGTTCTATCTCCTGGTTCAGCGGGGCACCGCCCACGATGATCTCATAAGCCCTTCCGCCGAAAGCAGCATATACCTCTTGGCAGATGCGCTCGCGCACCTTGTCCCTGACGACGGGCATCTGAAGCATCAGCTTCACGGCATTAGTCTGTATCTTGGGGAACACGCGCTTGCGGATGATCTTCTCAATAATCAGGGGTACTGCCACCACCACGTCGGGACGTACCTCCTTGAAGGCCTCGGCGATAATGGCTGGCGACGGCAGGCGCGTCAGGAAATGCAGATGATAGCCCGAGCAGAAGGGGAACAGAAACTCGATGGACATGCCATACATGTGTGCCATGGGCAGAATGCTCAGCGTGTTGCTGAACTTGGGCATGTGTACGCCCAGCTTCTTCTGGCAGAAGTCCACGTTGCCCCAGAGAGCGCGGTAGGGTAGCATGACGCCTTTCGAAAAGCCTGTCGTTCCGCTGGTGTAGTTGATCATGCACAACTCCTCGGACGTGTCCTGATGCCAGTGTACGTCGTCGCGTCGGAAGGCATTGGGATACCTCTTGCCGAAGAGCTCGTTCAGTCGCTCGCGGGCGTCGGTAAGCTGCTCGTTATGAGAAACATACAATGAGAAGTCGGGTAGGTTGAAGATGCCTTCCAAGTGGGGCATCTGCTTCTCGTCGATGACGTTGACGATGTAGTCGCCTACAAACAGCAGGCGTGAATCGGAGTGGTTGACGATGTTGTGTATCTGTTCGTCGTTGAATTCATGTAGAATAGGAACGATGACGGCGCCGTAGGTCAGCGTAGCCAGGAAGGCTACTGCCCAGTGTGCCGAGTTGCGTCCGCACACAGCGATGCGGTCGCCCTTCTGGATGCCCGCAGCCTCCATCATGATGTGAAGTTTCTCTATCTTGCGGGCTACGTCATGGTATTGCAGTGTAGCTCCCTTGTAGTCGGTCAGCGCATCGAGCAGCCAGTTGTCCTTGATGGTTCGTTCAATATAGGAATTGAAACTAGGTATGTCATTCATTGCACAATTTTCAAAATTTTGTGCAAAGGTAATATCTTTTCTGCACATCCGCAAACTTTTTGTGCAGTTTTTGTTTCTATGCTGAAAAAATCTTCAAATTATTTTGTAATTTCCGTAAATTGTAGTAATTTTGCAGCCGATTTCGATAAAACTGGTTAATGAAGAACGACAAAATGAAGAATCAGTACCGTATCAACGAACAGATACGTGTACGTGAAGTGCGAATCGTGGGCGACAGTGGCAGCACTGTTTTACCTACACGTGAAGCCTTGGACATGGCTCGCGATCAGGGTGTTGATCTGGTCGAGATTTCTCCCAATGCCAATCCTCCTGTTTGTCGACTCATCGACTATTCGAAATTCCTTTACCAGCAGAAGAAGCGCCAGAAGGAGATGAAGGCCAAGCAGGTGAAGGTGGAGGTCAAGGAAATTCGTTTCGGACCTCAGACCGACGAGCATGACTATCAGTTCAAGCTCAAGCACGCCAAGGAGTTCCTGGAAGATGGTAATAAGGTACGCGCATACGTATTTTTCCGTGGACGCTCCATTCTGTTCAAGGAGCAGGGCGAGGTGCTGTTGCTGCGTTTCGCCAACGACCTTGAGGAATATGGCAAGGTCGAGGGCATGCCCTCGCTGGAAGGCAAGAAGATGTTCCTCTACCTGGCTCCCAAGAAGGCCGGTGCTCAGAAGAAGAGCCAGCAGGCCCGTGACCGTGAGGCTTCAGCAGCCGAGGCAAAGGAGTCAGCCCGTCAGCAGCAGTCGCCGGAGGTGGATGTTGATATGCCAGCCAATGGTGGTTTGTTTGCTAACGCCAAGATTAGTGCTGATGCGTTGAAGAAGTTGACTGAGACAGAGGACTAATCATAAAGTTCAAAGTTCAAAGTTCAAAGAAAAAAAGACGGCGTCGCGCCCGGTATATGCGTAGTCGCCGAATATTAATAACAATTTAAATTTTAAAAACAATGCCAAAAGTAAAGACAAACTCCGGTGCTAAGAAGCGTTTTGCTTTCACCGGAACAGGTAAGGTCAAGAGACACCACGCTTACCACAGTCACATTCTGACTAAGAAGACTAAGAAGCAGAAGCGTAATCTGCAGGGTTCGACACTTGTCGATGTTACAAACATGAAGCAGGTTCGTGACCTGTTGTGTCTCCGTTAATTCACCTATTGTCAAACATTAAAAAGTATTAGAAACTATGCCAAGATCAGTTAATCACGTTGCATCACGCGCAAAACGTAAGAGAATTCTGAAACTTACTCGCGGTTACTTTGGTGCCCGCAAGAATGTTTGGACAGTAGCCAAGAACACTTGGGAGAAAGGTCTTACCTACGCTTATCGCGATCGTAAGAACAAGAAGCGCACCTTCCGTGCCCTGTGGATCCAGCGTATCAACGCTGCCGCTCGTCAGGAGGGCCTGAGCTATTCTGCACTCATGGGCAAGCTGGCCAAGGCTGGTATCGAGATCAACCGCAAGGTGCTCGCAGACCTGGCCCTCAACAACCCTGAGGCTTTCAAGGCTATCGTAGCTAAGGTGAAGTAAGAACCGGTTCTTCGAAAGAATAAGAGGCATTGCTTGTATCCTATATGAGTAGTGCCTCTTTTTGCAGTCGAAAACATCAATTTCAAACATATCTCGTATTTATGGAAATTAAGATTACCTTCCCGGACGGTTCTGTTCGCTCGTATGAGCAGGGCGTTACCGGTTTTCAGATTGCCGAGAGCATTTCGCCGGCTCTGGCACGCAGCGTTGTCAGCTGTGGTGTAAACGGCGAGACAGTTGAGTTGAACCGTCCCATCATGGAGGACGCTACCATCGCCCTTTACAAGTTTGAGGACGAGGAGGGCAAGCACACCTTCTGGCACACCTCTGCCCACCTGTTGGCTGAGGCCTTGCAGGAGCTTTATCCCGGCATTCAGTTCGGTTTCGGACCTGCTGTCGAGAACGGCTTCTTCTATGACGTGCTGCTGCCTAATGGTGAGATGATTAAGGAGAGCGACTTCCCCGCCATCGAGGCCAAGATGAAGGAGCTGGCAGGCAAGAAGGAGGCTGTCGTCCGTAAGGAAGTCTCCAAGG
>Ga0247611_10003602_pt1 | contig 22690 bp, 19 predicted proteins | sample 177DNAGHGhighgp2_FD_192422 | JGI IMG/M metagenome (GOLD analysis project Ga0247611, IMG submission 192422) | Sheep rumen microbial communities from Palmerston North, Manawatu-Wanganui, New Zealand - 1770 DNA GHGhigh gp2 | ecosystem: Host-associated > Mammals > Digestive system > Stomach > Rumen... | reverse complement strand
TCTTTGGCTTCGCGGGCACGCCCATTTTCGCGCAGAACGCGGGGGCGGTCCGCGTGGGGCAGGCGTTCACCACCCCGCAGGCGTTTGGAGATCAGCTTCACGCCTACACCATCGTGGACGCCATCAACGATAAAAACGTGCTTCCCTTCCGCGTGGACTACATCAAAACGATGGACGCGGCGTTTGACATCGAGGATGAACAGGTCTGGGACATTCAGCGGGAAAAGGCGTTCATGGCTCCACAGCGTATCGCCCTGGTAACGCAGTACATCCTGGAGCATTTTGAGCAGAAAACCTACCGGACCAGCGGGCCGAGCTATGCCTTTAACCGCCTGAACAACATTGCGGAAGTGGCAAGCGCGGCAAAGGGCGCTGTCAGGGAAGAAAAGACCGCCCAGCACATCAAGGGGTTTAACTCCATCCTGGCTGTCGCTTCCGTCCCGATGGCGAAGCTGTACTACAACGAATTCAAAAAGCAGATGACCGCGGACCCTTCCAAGAAACTGAAAATCGCTACCATATTCAGCTACGGGGCGAATGAAGCGGAGGCGGACGGCATCCTGGACGAGGAAAACCCCGAAGATACCAGCAGCCTTGACCAGCCCAGCCGCGATTTCCTGGAAGCGGCCATCGCTGATTATAATGAAATGTTTCAGACCAACTATGACACCAGCAGCGACAAATTCCAGAATTATTATAAAGACGTATCCTTGAGGATGAAGAACAAGGAACTGGATTTGCTGATTGTGGTGAACATGTTCCTGACGGGCTTTGACGCGACCACCCTGAACACATTGTGGGTGGACAAAAACCTCAAAATGCACGGGCTGATTCAGGCGTTCAGCCGAACCAACCGGATTTTGAATTCCATCAAGACCTTTGGCAATATTGTGTGTTTCCGCAACCTGCAAAAGAGGGTGGACAGCGCCATTTCCCTGTTTGGGGATAAGGACGCCAACAGCATTGTGCTGCTGCAGCCCTTCAAGGATTATTTTGAAGGGTACGTCGGGCCAGATGGCAAACGGCATGACGGCTATGTGGACATGGTGAACCGCCTGGAAACCGAGTTCCCGCTGACGGAGCCGCAGATCATCGGCGAAGAAAACCAAAAGCAGTTTATCGCCCTGTTTGGGGCCATCCTGCGGATGCGAAACCTGCTGTCTTCCTTTGACGAATTTCAGGGCAACGAGCTTTTGAATGACCGCGACATGCAGGACTATCTGGGCAGGTATCAGGATTTACGGGATGAGTGGCGTGAAAAGCAAAAGCACGAAGGCACCGACATCACTGATGATATTGTGTTTGAAGTGGAACTGATCCGCCAAATTGAAATCAATATCGACTATATCCTGATGATGGTGAAAAAATATCATGACACCCACTGCGAAGACAAGGCCGTGCTGATTGATATTCGCAAGGCGGTGGACGCTTCGCCCGAACTGCGCAGCAAGAAAGACCTGATTGAAACCTTCATTGCTGGTGTGAACGACGTGGAAGACGTCATGGCGGAATGGCATGATTTTGTCGCCCAAGAGCGCGAAAAAGAACTGCTTGCCATCATCCAGAGCGAAAAGCTGAAAGAAGCCGAAACCCGCAGGTTTATCGAAAACGCTTTCCGAGACGGGGAAATCAAGACTACAGGAACCGATATTGACAGTATCATGCCGCCCACTTCCCGCTTTGGCGGCGGCAACCGCGCAGCCAAAAAGCAGAGTATCATCGAAAAGCTGAAAGGCTTCTTTGAAAGGTTCTTTGGGATAGGGTAAGGTTCTGCTAATCAATGTTAAAATATTAGCCAAGGAGATGTCCGGATGAAATTAAGCGAGATTCGGAAAAAATGCATTGGCAAAACTATAATCGAAGAGAAAACGAAATCAGATTATATGAACGTGAACAAAGAATAGATAATATCACACGACCACTGAAACAGTAGCAATAATACTATTCCTCTTATTAGAAACACAGGGACAGAGAAATGGAACCGATTAACTCCAAAGAAAGCGAATTTTCTTTATGAGATATGGAGATATTGCGAACGAACTCAACACCATTGCGCAACAACTAACAGAATTGGCTGATAAACTTCAAAAAATTGAAGCTGCGATGCCAGACATATCTATTCCCACCGAAATAGCTCAAAAAAAGGAAGTCCTTTCAATTACTGAATTGGCAGAAGCTTTATCAATATCAAGATCAACAGCATTTCAATTAGCTCACAGAGATGATTTCCCAAGCATACGTATTGGCAAAAGAATCCTTATCCCTCGAACAAAACTTATAAACTGGATCAACAAACATTGCGGTGAAAACATATAAAAAAGGTGGGACTTCAGCCCCACCATAGTATGATTTATCGCATTCATAGCTCCATTCGTTTTGCCCTGACCAATGTGCTTTTGCTGATACCTGTCATTTTCCGAACCAGTCCGTAGCTTTTGCCAGAATCCAGCAGCTCAAGTGCCAGCTTAATCTGTGCGTCTGTGTATTTGCGTGGTCTGCCATCCTTAAAGTCAGGATTCTGACGCAAAAGCTGTTTTGCGGTTTGGGTTCTCTCAATAATGGTACCGCGTTCATATTCCGCAAAAGCAAGCATTACTGTCAGAATAAGATTTCCTGTCAGGGTGTTTTCTATCAGTCCCATGTTCAGGATATGGACCTTTATACCGCGGTCAAAAAGATCACGCACAGTCTGAACTCCTTGAATTGCGGTTCTGGCGAATCTGTCCAATTTGGTGACCACCAGCGTATCTGATGCTTTCAGCTTCGCCAAGAGCGCTGTGAAGGCTGGACGCTCCATAGTCTTTCCCGAAAAAGCTTCCTGAATGATTTCCTGACAGCCATATGCAGTAAGCGCGGCCACCTGCTCTTCTAAACTGTTGCCAAAATTTTGTTGAGTGGCCGTTGACACGCGCGCGTAACCATAAATCATAGCTTTTTAGCTCCCTTCTGATGACCCTATCTTTTGAACCCATTTGGTCCTAAGTTCTGGCACGATTTTTTGACCGCGCCAGAACTTAAAAGTTTTGATACCTTTGGGGCCTGACAGGGGTCAAGCCCCTGTCAGGATGAAGTTCACTGCTTTGTCAGCTTTGCCAGCCGCCGAAACTATAAACCTCTTGTCATCTTTCAGCACCTGCAGCCAGTTCTGGACATACGCTGCGCTGTTGTGGAAACTTCCTGCGGTTTCCAGCCCTGCGTGATGGACCAGCGCTGCGCTTCCAATTTCAGCCACCAGCTCTTCTTTTGAATACTCTTCGCTGCCGAAGTTTGCTGTGGTGTCCAGACGTGCCAGCCTTTTCATATGCCCTGTGCTGTGGACCATTTCGTGAAATGCTGTGCTGTAATATTCTGCGGTTTCTTTGAACTGCTTCAGAAGGGGAAGAACGATTTTGTCTGTGGTGGGCTGGTAGAAGGCTGCATCCCCTTCGCGATGCTCCAGTGTTACGCCTTCGCGCCTGACATATTCGGCGATGATGTTTTCGGCGTTCTGGTCAGGGTTTGCAGGGTTTGGATTTCCCTGTGGATACTTCGCGCGGATGTTTTTGCATTGATCAATATGGAAAACGTTGTAATATTTCAGGAAGGGAATCTGCGTGATTTCGTGGGTTTCTTCGTTTTCTTTATCAATCCATTTCCAGAATACGCAGATTTTGGATTTTTCACCCTTCCTGACAAAACCACCTTCCTGCTGGACCTGCTTGAAAGTGAGGTATTCACCAGCTTTGCCAAGAAGCATTTGGTTCAAAAGGCTGTAAGCCTTGCCAGTGGTGTGACTGATTGCGGCCCCTGCGGCCATCCACGGACGCTTCCAAGGGATGATTCCTGCTTCCATCTCTTTTATCATGCGGTTGGTGATTTCCTGATAGATATCCATTTTTTCTTCTCCCTTCTCTTGAAGGGGAAGCGGGAACTGTGGTAGAATGTTCCTGCCTCCCGTGGTTCGTGCTTGTTCTGCGGTTGGCTTGACCAAGTGCTGTGGTAGGTGCTTGGTCTTTTTAAATGACTTTGAAAGGGCGAGTGGTGATTGTCTTGGTGTATTCGTCCAGCGCGTCACCCAGTAGTTTTTTAAGCGCTGTGGTGTCAACTCTGCGGGAAACGGTTTCTTTCCAAGTCACTTTGTAGGAACCTGCCATCATGGTTTCCTCTGAACCCATATAGGCTTTAATTTCATCGATGATGGTTTCCATCAGGTTCTGAAGGTCTTCTGACTGTTTCCGCAGTTCCATGAGTTCTTCCACCTTACTGGTGATGCTGTTGTTCGCCTGACACATTTTTGAATACCTTCCTTTCTTTCGGGGACTTTCTGTCCCTCTGACAGTTATTATTATAAAGGAAAATCTTTAAATTGTCAATACTTTCTTTGAAATTTTCCTTTATTTTTTCTATTTTTTTCTTGACCGATGAAAGATTTTCCTTTATAATTCTGGAGAGGTGATTGTATGACAGTACCACAGAAAATCAAAATGGCGCTTGCTTATAAGAACATGTCAGAATCTGAATTGGCGCGAAAAATCGGGACCAGTCCGCAAGCATTCAATCAGCGAATGAAGACAGGAAAATTTTCTGCAGAAGACATGGAAAAGATAGCGGAAGCTTTGGAAGCTGAATATTTCTTTGGCTTCCAATTTAAGGATGGCACAAAAATCTGATTCTGTTCCTGCTCATAGGGCGGGGGCTATGTTTTGGGTGGCCGCAGCCCCAAAAATGGAAAAAACCGCGCGAACACGGCATATCACACGAAAAATGAATAAGGAGTGGGAGTCAATATGAAGAAATGGATAAGTATACTGTTAGTCTTAATGCTGTCACTTCCCTTATCATCGTTCTGCTTAGCGGAAGAAATCGATCGAAGAGCTTTAGTGTATGACCGTAAAGATATTCGCTTCGGTATATCTTTGATGGCAGATATGGTGGGTAATGCTCTGGACCAGGTGGATGAAACGAAGGATGACGCTGTAAGAAACATCCTATCATCATTCGCCCAAATAGATTATTTATCTCCAGACAAAGCCATTGTAATGGAACTAACAAGACTTCAGCAGATCGCGGCAATCAAAGCATTGAAGATAGAAGAATGGCATTACGCTGCTCAGGCGCTTGGCGAAATAATGAACCAGAAAAGCAGTGATGATTATTATCAGGCAGCAAAACTATCACAATTGGAACATTTACCAGTTGATGGATATGGGGAGACATATACTCTAGTTATACTGCTTTACGGCGACAATATCGCTATTTTTTCTATCTATCCAGGCGCATTGGAAACAAAGGCTACAGGGAGCTTTATCATGAACACCTTGAAAAGCCCTCACGATCTGAACGTAGAGATAATCAACCAGTATGCACAACAGTATCGTGTAAAAGACGCAACGATTCGTGTTTATGAAAAACAAAATCTGGATCAATTGCTCACCGAGGATAGTGATTGGGATGGATACTATACGGTACTGACTAGAGCAGTATGCTCATCCGAAAAACGACGGCAAATCCTGGCTCCGAAACTGCTGCGTTCTGATTCGCCCTACGTGAAAGATGTTTCAATCAAACTTCAATTGTTAGAATCTGTGCTGAAGAATATGGAATATCCTGATCAGGATTTTCTGCGGGAAGTATCATCCGATTTTATACCATCACTTGCTGAATGGGAAGATGATCCTCTCAGTGCATACTTGGATAAATGTGATACTGTAACAGTTGGTAAAATTCCTGTACCTCAGATCGAATACGGGAATGTGTTAAATGAAACTCAGTTGAAACCTGATGGGACCTATCTTGTATTATTCTCTCTTCAGATTCCAGATCAGGACCCTGAAAAATGGTATGATGTGATCATGGAGGCTGCTTTGCCAGCAGATCGTATTCCGAAATCACTTGACGAAGCTGATTACATCATATCGTGCGAAACAATATATGAAGGTGGGCTTAAGGACAAAGGGGCATATGTACATTATCCGTTGACAACTATCTGGATTTATGACGCCCAAAGTGGCGAATTGCTCAAACGTGTGGGAAGTGTGAAGCTTCTGCCAATCAGCGGTACTACGGTTTATGTGACGCATAAGGGCGATACATGGTGGGAACCAGAACGCACAATGATCTGGGATAAAATTAAACCGCTGTTTGAAGATACCGCAAACCAGCAATGATAAAAGCATTCTTAACATGGCAGTCAGGGATTCTGACTGCCTTTACTATTCGGGCGCGATAAGCGAGTGATTATCCACCCGCTTTTTGTATTTTGCCGCGAATCCTTCAAAAAACTATCTGGCTTAACGAAAGCATTGATTATCTACCAAGAAAATGATAAGATTATTGTGTGATGCTGATCATACGGACGCGGTATGATTTAACATTACCACGGTCAGAAATGGACAAGCACGGGACAGCTAATCCCGTCGGCTATCCATTTGCTGGCCTTTTTCTTATGCCTTTGCCGCGAATTTTTCAATTTCATGAAGAACATTTTCATCCCAAGGAATCCATTCCTCAAAGAAACCGCATAAGGTCAGCCGCTGATCCCTGCTTTCCATAATTTCATTATCGATTGAGGGTTCAGATAGGTCCTCATAGTAGTACATGATCAAAAACATGTATAGTTCATCATTGTTATAAATCTACTGAGCATTCATAAGATTTCCTCCATATTATTATATGGCTTCCAATTACCAGAAAGCCGCATATCTGTTATTTTCTTCCCCTTCCCCGAAGGGGAAATTTTGATGCGAAGCGCGTAGCGCGTAGCATCACTTGGTGGTTTTCAATGCGAAGAGCGAAGCTCGAAGCTTTGAAAATCACCAAGCACTTGTATTTAGATACTGAATTTGAGTTTTTTATATAATAAGTTCCTCAATTTGGTATATGGCATTCCAAACATTGGTTTTCGGGCATTCTGGAAAATGGTTTTCTGGCATACCACAAAATTGGTTGTCGGTCATACCACACAATTGGTATCCCGCGCTGTAATGTAATAATAGTATTTTCCGTTCGTATGGGAATCCTTTTTCTTCACAACCTCATAGTTATGTTCATTCAAGTATTTTGCTACTGTTGGCATGGAATAGAAGCCGCCATGCGCTCTTTTCAAACCAACAAGCTTGCACAGTTCAGGCCACCGATCTGAATATAAGCGTGTGTTCAGAAAATGCGATGGAAGCTCTATGCTCTTTGCTTTATAGGTGTTGGACTCTTTGACATCGTGATAATAGAAATATGCAAGATCCCCATGGTAGCGGCCCCGCACCTGCGTTTTCACTTCTTCATTGCTGTTATGAACGATCATATAATCTACTTTTCTTTTCTCCCCCTGGATTTTGATACATGTTTCAGATGCGGCGTTGATAACAAGTAGATCCAATTCTGCGGGAATAGTCTCCTGCCCCAAAACAGTTTCCCGCAAATCAAGCTGTTCGCGCGCCATAGGCGCTTTCAACGCATTGATACTCCAGAATCCATTGGCCCTGATACCATTCTGATTGGCGAACTCTATGTATCTTTTCATGTCTTCAATTTCGGTTGTATAAAGGATTCCCGTCTGACCCTTGTGCCGCAAAATGATGTCCTGGATGCTGTCGCTGTAGGGAATTTCATTTGCGGTTTTCAGGTGCTTCAGGTGGGTGCGGTCGAAGGGTACTGTGTGGCATAAGGTGCCAAAACGCTTATGGATTTCCTGCGGGGTTGCGCTCAATGCTATGATTTTTGTTGTGCCTGCGGCCGCAAGAATCCTCAAAATGGTTTCTGCTGCCGCAATATACTTGCGACCATTCGGCATCCTCTGATAGTTCACAAGGTTCTGCATTTCGTCGCAGATGATATAGTCAAAATCCGTCCAACGGAACTTATCTGCATTGTAAAAGACTTCGGAAGCAAACGCCGCGTAGGTCATCACAGGCATATTGTTTTTCGCTTCTTCGCACTGCTCTCCCCATACGCATTTCTTCCCGTAATCATAAAAGCTATACGACTGCCTACTTATCGTAAGGAGGTTCTGCTGAAGGCGAAATTCGCCATTGGATGTATCTATGAGATACAGAATGCGGCTGGGACTGCCTGCCCATTCTGGTATCGTTTCCAAGGCAAACTTGGTTTTACCGCTGCTGACAGGCGCATCAATGATGTTAATGCGGAAAGGGGCAATTGCGGTTTTGTCTGTAATCAAATCAGATATATATTTCTATTTTTCCATAATAAATCACTCCTTTTTCTTGACCTGTAGGGTCTATTCTTTTTTCTTCTATAAAAAGTATACCACAATTTATGCTGCTGCTCAAATGTTTGGCAGAGTTGGATAATTTGGTGTTCTGAATACTTGACAACAGAAAAGGCGCTTCTCATAAGGGGGGGAAGCGCCGATGGTTGTCCATTTATCCGCATATATCTGGCGGAAGATATTTCAGTTTGCTGTTATTCCTCAATCACTGTCATTCCATGATGCGATGCCCAATTGGCTGCATAGCTTCCTTCGGGGGCCAGGATGATTATGTTCGTTCCCGTGAAAGCGTCATCAGCGATATAGTATACACCCTCTGGGATACGGATTGCTTCAACAGCAGTTAGCCCAGCAAATGCCTCATTCTCGATTTCTCCCAAATTGGCGGGAAGGGAGAGTATCCGCTGTATTGCTTTTACCGTAAGGGTTTTAGAAGCGGTTACCCCGTTGGCTGCAGTGGCCTTGATGGTAACAGTACCGGCCTTCAGGGTTTTAATATTTCCTTGCTGATCAACTGTGGCAACGCTGGTATTACTGGAAGAGAATGTGATCAGCTTGTTTTCATAGCTTTGGCCTTTCGTTGTTGTTACCAGAGCGGTCGCGGTGGTTGGAAGTCCGGCATACACAGTAGTGTCTTTAAGGGTCAAACTGACTGTTTTTACTGGGTAGCAGATGTGGATAGTTGCCGTACGGATCAGACCGGAGATAGCGTCTGTAACCGTCAGTGTTGTTTCACCGACAGCTTTACCTGTGACTAAGCCAGTACTGGAAACTGTAGCATAAACCGAGTTATCTGTCTTCCAATTGAGTTCCAAAGTGGCATTATTCGGATAAATGTTATAGGGATTAACCTGGAAAGTTTTTGTTGTCGCAACATATACATCATCTTCGATGTTGAAGCTTTCTGCGCCTTGGACAACCGTGACAACGCACTTGGCGGTTTTACCACCAGCACTTAATGTAATAGTAGCAGTACCGGTATTTTGTCCCAATAGAAGTCCATCATCGTTTATAATAACAGCAACATCCTCGTTTGAAGAAGTCCAAGTGATATTGACATCTTCCGTAATTGGGAAAACAGTTTCTTCCATATCAATTATACTGCCTAACATGACGGTACGAGTTGACGGCATTGTTACAGTCATAATATTGCTTAATTGCCCATTATCCACAACCACAGTTGTATATCTATTATCTTTTGCCCAATAATATGCATAGGAATATTCATTACAGTAAACTTTTGTTGTGGTTGGGAATGGATTGGATCCAATGCTGGTTACACTGTCCGGAATCATTATACCGGTCAAACTAGAGCACTGCCCGAAGGCTCTTGATGCAATGCTGGTTACACTATCTGGAATAGTGATGGTTTTTTTCAAGCTTGAACAACCGTAAAACACATTTTCATCAATGCTACTCAGGTTTTCAGGGATGTTGATAGTTGTCAAGTTGGAACAATTTTGGAAAGCACCCCATCCGATGGATGTTACACTGTTCGGAATACTCACATTTACAAGATTGGTACAATTTGCGAAGGCCATATCATTGATGTTTGCAATTCCCTCCATAATATATACCGAAACAATTTCAGAATTGTATTCAGACCAGGGAGTATTTGACATCGTACCATCTCCGATAATCGTGAGATAACCGTTTGTATGTAAAGTCCATTGAATATTGCTATTTGTTCCTCCACTTTTTCCTTTTGCCAGGGTGGTTGGAAAAATGGAAGAGGCCTCAAAAAAGCAGTCATTACCTTCGAAGTTAGGAGAGATATACATGAATTCCTCATATCCGTTATAGATAATTGTTTCTAGCTGATCACATCCAAAGAAAGCATACTGACCAATTGCTATATCAGTAGCATTAAAAGTGATATTTTTCAAACCAGAGCAGCCTGCGAAAGAAAAACTCCCGATATGAATACTGTTATTATTCTGGAAAGTGATGTTTTTTAAATCAGAACATTTCCAAAAAGCAGCAGTCGCTATTTCAGTTACACTACCAGGAATAGCATATGTTTCTCGGCTTTTTCCGGCAGGATAGCAAAGAAGTTGTGTCTTATTTTTGTTGAATAGGATTCCGTCCACCGATAAAAACTCTGCGTTGTTTTTATTGACAGTGATGGTATTCAGATTATTACAATCTATAAACGAAACAGAGATACTTTTAACACTGGCTGGGATAAAGATACTAGTCACTTGATCACAATTCGAAAATGCTTCGAAACCAAGACTCCTGACAGGTAAACCATCCAGCGAAGATGGAATGCTGATGCTTGATGCTTCTCCATAGTACTTGATAATTGTAACGCTCGAATCGTCTTTTTCAATTTCCCATTCAAGAGGATGAATGTCATTCAATGTCTTTGTCTGAACAGAAAATGCACTATTTGTATATGCAGAAGATGCATATGTGGTTTCCCCCCACTCAGTATTGGTAGCAGGCTTGGTTACAGTTGCTGTTACATTGACGATTTCCGTTTCAACATGGGAAGAATCATGGTCACACACCCGTTTGGCTGTGATATATGTATTATCAGAAGACCAAGTATACGTCGGTACTCCCCACTGATGACCTGTAGCCGGAACATCTGTCAGTGTCTTCGTCTGTATGGCAAATGCCGGATTCGAGAAAGTGGCAGTATATGTAGACTGGCCCATTTCATAACAAGTAGCAGGGAGCGTTATGGTTGTTGTAATATTAACAGTTTCTGTTTCGATATGGCTTGCATCTCGGCAACAAACATGACTCGCAGTAGCCGTTGTATTGTCTGTGGACCAGGTATATGTTGGTGTCATCCAATCGTGCCCAAATGCATTGATTTCTTGTTGTTCTTCAACAATTGCACCACATTCCTCACAATGACTACCAACTGTCAGACCGGGCATTTCACAGGTTGCTTCAAAACCGACATCTTCAGTCAAGTACTTATGATGAATGATTTTTTGTGTGTCATTTGGAATTGCACAATCGTCGATATCGATGATACATGGCAATGTAATAGTCGTCAGGGAGCCACAAAATTGAAAAGCACAATTACCAATGCTTGTAACGCTGTCTGGGATGGTGATGCTGGTCAGACGGGAACAAGCAGAGAAAGCTTGGGAGCCTATTTTTGTGACGCTGCCTGGTATGATGACATCGGTCAGGCGGGAGCAGGAGTAGAAAGAACGATTATCAATGCTTGTAACGCCGTTGGGTATGGTGACGCTGGTCAAGTGGGTGCAGTTGGAGAAAGCTTCTTCGCCAGTGCTTGTAACGCTGCTGGAGATAGTGACGCTGGTCAAATTGGTGCAATATTCAAAAGCTTGAAAGCCAATACTTGTGACGCTGTCCGGAATGTTGATAACAGTTAGACCGTCGCAGTAAGAGAAAGCGCTTTCGCCAATGTCGGTGACGCTGTTGGGTATGGTGACGCTTGTCAAGTGGGTGCACCAATTGAAAGCATAATCGCCAATACTTGTGACGCTGCTGGAGATGGTGACGCTTGTCAGGCTTTTACAGTGGTGGAAAGAACAATTACCAATGCTTGTGACGTTATTGCTGATAAATACACTCCTGATGCTTGAATTATAGGAATACCAAGGAATTCTAGAATCATAACTATAATCAGTCATCCTGCCTGTCCCACTGATAGTCAACGTTCCAGAATCGTTTAATGTCCAAGTCAAGTTTTCTCCGCAGGTGCCAGAATGGACTATATAAGCTTCAGCAGGAATAGTGAGCAGAAATAATAAAAAGCTGCACAACAAAAAGAGAAATACAATCTTTCGGGTTTTGTGACTAACTTGTATCTGTGTTTTCATACACTTATCTCCTGTTGTTCTATTTTTGTTCCATCATTGGACTCAATCTGTAACGTTACTCAAAAATGCTTCATACTAGAATTATAACCGTTTTTCTTCTTTGGTCAATATCTTGCAGAAAAAAACCGCTTTTAGCAAAAATGGGACTGTTGCAGAATAAATTTGTTTTGCCGCGATCCCCTCTGTTCTTCCTAAATCAGTGAAAAATGCGTTTGAAAGCACCAACAATCTGCCGCTCAATATCCTTGATATTCAGTCGCACGTCGACTTTTTCCTGCTTGTTTTTACTAGCGTTTTCCCTTGCCAGTTCCTGCCTGCATTCTTCCATACATTGCTGTTTGATATCAGGTATCGCGTCATTGATCATTTTCGCGCACATAGCCCTGAATTCCACAATATGCTACTCGTGCGCTGTCTTCGCCCTGATATTTTCCATCTGGGCTACCTGCTGTTTGAAGTAATCGTAAGAATTTGCCATAGTTATCCCTCCGTGTCGCTACTTCTATCAAAAGAAGTTAAATCATCATTATTCATATAATCTTGAAATGCCTGTTCCAGAATAAGATCCGCAAACTACAACCGTTCTGGTTCGTTCTGCATGAAGTAGATCAGAAGCTTGTCCATCTTGGATGGAGACAGGCGTGTTTTACTGGTTTTCCACTTGTAAAGAGTGCTGGGTTTGATACCAGATTCAGTACTAATCTGCTTGATGTTGCGGCCTGGAAGGCTGATTGCTGTCAGAAGCAATGCTTCTGTCTATAGTGATGTATTGTATTTTTTCATGGTCATCACCTCCTCAATGAAAGGTGTTGTGTTTAGAGGGAAAAACAGTTTTTTTGCACTGAATTCAAAAAAATGACTTGACTGTTGAAAACTATGGAAAAAGTGTGCTAAAATGATATTATCGAATTTGGATTTTTTTCGTCATTGACAAGAAAGAAGCTAGAGCTGTTCCTTCTTAACCAATAGTGGTACATTATTATCTTGAAGTTCTTGGTTTCTACCCAAAGATTTGGGGAGGCTAAGATGAGATCGTGCTTCAGTATTCAAAATACCAAGTAATAATGGCAGAAATCATCTGTACAACAGATATCATGGGGTCCTTCAATGATTATAGAAAAAACCACAGAACACGGAAAAAAGCCAAATCAGAAAGTGAAACCATACGTGGTTTTACAGTATCTCCTGAAGAATACTGACGAAGACCATGTTGCGACTGCATTTGATATTATTGCTTTTCTCGAAGATGACTGTGGCATAGATGCAGAACGGCGCTCCATATATAAGGATATTGATGAAATCAATAAAGTCGCGCTGATGTTCCAGGAGGAATGTACCATTGAAGAAGCTGCCGCCATGCTTGCAGATGATGATGACGACAGCCTGAAACTGGTGAAGTACGATAAATCCCGAAAAGGGTATTATGTTCAGAGTGTGGTCCGGCGGTTCGACCTGAACGACATGCGATTGCTGGCTGAATGTGTATACGCCGCAAAGTTCATTGCGGAATCCAAGGCAAAAACCCTTGTGGATGTGGTATGCGGGTTTGTCAGTAACCATCAGGCAGAAAAGATCAGGCATGATGCATTTCTGACCGACCGTGTTAAAACCAATAATAAAGCGGTTCTGTACAGTCTGTCCACCATCAATGAAGCAATGAGCACGAAAGTGGACGGTAAGAGTCATATCCCTGAGAAAATCAGATTCAAATACCTGAAAACCAGCATAGACTCACTGGGGACACAGATTGAACGCCGTTCCGGTCATACATACATCGTCAGCCCATTCCAACTGATCATCAATGACGGGAACTATTATCTGCTTGCTTTCAACGAAGAAAGTCAGACTATCTGGACTTATCGTGTGGACCGGATGAAAGATGTCCGCCTCACCGGAGATCCCAGGGAGGGTGAAAAAGCTTTCCGGGAAATCGATATCCGTTCATATGCCCAACGCACTTTTTCCATGTACAGCGGTAAAAGAAAAGAAAAAGTGACTATCCGTTTCTGGATGTCACTTCTTGACGCTGCTATTGAACAGTTCGGTACGAAAAATGTAAAATACCAGAAAATTGATGATCATCATTTCAATCTGACTGCCACAGTTGAAATCAGTAATCATTTTTTTGCCTGGTTAATGCGGTTTGGCCGGGGAGCCATTTTGCAGTCTCCTGAACCGGTTATCAAAGAGTTTACCGATTACCTTGATACAGTCAGAGCACTGTACAAAACAAACGCAGACGATTGACCGCCTGCGTTGGTGTCTTCTGTTAAAGGTGATTCAGATTTTCACGCAGAATATCCATGCCGTTTTTTGAAATGGCGATGTAATACTGCTGCGTGACATGAATATTCCCGTGTCCCATCTGATTGCAAAGAAGATGCGTTGGCGTATTCATTTCTGCCATCATTGTCCCAAAGGTATGCCGCAGATAATGATACCTGAAATTGATGCCCAACCGTGATTTGATCTCTCGTGACGAATACTTGAAAGAATTGACTGTCTGAATTTTTCCATCGGGCAAACAATTCACTAAATCTGTGGAAAAAATCTGACTTCCATCCATGTCTTCAATCTGGCGGCGGTTCTGCTGCCGAAGGGCGGCAAAGCGGACTTCATCGAGATCTCTCTGCTGTTTCTTCTCCTGCAGATGCTGCTTCAGGGGTTCGCACAGGATGATGGTCCTTCTGGAGTTGATGGTTTTCGGTCCAACCAGTTTGATAAGACTTTCCTGATACTGCATCTGACGGTCAATCAGGATCGTGCCTGCTTCCAGATCGACATGATCCCATTTCAGACCAAAGGCTTCATTGATGCGTAAGCCGCAATACCGTCCCAGGAGATAAGCGGTTTCAGCATTGGTCCCTTTGAAATAGTGATCCAGGATCAGCAGTTCTTCTTTGCTGAAAGCAACAATGTCCGTATCATCCTCAGTTTTCAGTTTGGGCATGTGAATCTTCGTATTCTTGTTCCCACAAAGCTTATTGTAGGTATCCACATCGAGATAATTACGGGAATATGCCTGCCCAAAGATCAGATAGAACATTTTCAGGAACGATTCCACATACTTGAAAGCTTTGCCATCCACATAGTACAGTTCCGAAAGATAGTCCACCACATCAGCGCTACTGATTTCGTCCACATAGCGGTTTCCGAAGCGGTCCCGTAAGTGGTTTTCCCACAAACTGTCCTGCTTGCGGATAGTCTGATAGGCGCGGTCCTTCCGCCCTTCGTTGCAGAACTCTTCGAAAACTTCCTTCACCAATTTGCGGACTGGCTTTGGCTTGGCAGTTTTTTCTGTGCGCAAAGCGACAATTGCTGCATCCCTGGCGGCGATAGCTTCACGCTTGGTTTTAAAACGGTTTCCAAACTCATCAGTGCACTTCTTTCGTCCAATCCTCTTGCCATCGATGCGAACGACAAATCGGTATTCCCAGTAGCCATTCTCCTTTTGGTAGACACCAGCGTCATTTTGATTTGACATGTTTTCACCTTCCATGTTGTACTAAAAGGTGTACTGAACATGATTGGAAGATGCTTTTGAGTAGTACAACAGTTGTACCAAAGATGTAAGAAAGATGTTAGCAAATTGCTTGAAAGCAGCCAGTATTGACATCTGTCTACAATTCCCTTATAATATACATGAAGAAGTTTGCAATTTCTTCAATCTACCGAAGGGAAGCGCTTAGGATGGTGCTGAGATTTCTTTCCGAAGTATCTTCAGTTACCCTCTCCGAGGGGCGTCAGCCCCTCGACGACACCGTGCATGAAATGGCGAGGGACGAAGCCCGTCACGGCAAGGCCTTTGAAGGGCTGCTCAAGAGGTATTTCGGGAAGTAATTTCAAGCGTTTTCATGGGGTGACTCTGAGAAAGGGTCACTCCTTTTTTTCTGCATGTTGTACTATTGTTGTACCACGCGGTTCTGAAGGCGAGTAAAAACGCCCCAAAACCATCAAAAGTTGTACTTTCAAAATGTTGTACCCTTTTGCAGCAGAATTATACCATGCGGAAAGGATACATTTCAACAACATCTTTGAAAGGACTTGAAAACCAGAAAATGACATACTGCAAACATCTCTTATACATCTTTGAATCAACTAATAACCTGATTTGGCAGGGACAATGAATATTCTGTATTTTAAGGGCAGGAAAAACAAATCCTGCCCTGTTTCTTTTGATATGTCATAATAGAACGACTGATTGTCAGATGATCCGGAGTATAATAAGGTCACAAGGTTGAGGGAAGCAACCAAGACCCTGAAAGAAAAAGCCTGGGTGGGGCTGAAAAAGAAACTGCCCATCAGAAAGGAAACAGTATGAAAAAGAATGTCAAGGTTATCGAGATCAGGGCCCATCTGAACAATGGTCATATCCGTACTGTACAGGCTGTTACTTCCCTGGCAGAAACCCCTGCCGGCATCTGCAAGGAAAACAACATTCCGGTTCTGTCTGTTTTCTCTGTCAAAGAGACGGAACCTATGGCAGAAAAGGAAGCAATGAATTATGCGCTGCGCTGTCAAGCTGCCCTGGTATCAGACCCTTTCACCGTGGTTATCAGAAGTACATGCACCGTGTATGCAGCATAAAGCGGCAAATGCGGACCAGTACCGGATAAACGACTGACACAACTCAGACAAGGATTATAATAAAGACATCAAGTGAAGGAAAACACTTAACAAACCCAAGAGAGAAAGGAAAGACTATGTCTAACATCATCATCAACAGCAAAAATCACACGATCGAAATGAACAAGGCCTATGCAAAGAAAGCTGCTAAGTATGGTTCTCCTGAGTACAATGAACTGCAGACTGCCCGCCGCGACTATCCTGCCTTCCGTGTTGTAACGGTTGCAAAGAAAGCCGCTAAGCCTGAATACAAGGGCCTGACCTTCGAGTACATGAAAAAGTATATTACGCTTCATGACGATGAAGACAAGTCCGTCATGGCGAAGTTCCTGGACCTGCGCGGTGAGAGTGAGGATGCTAAAGCAATCGGCGCGCTGTCTGCCGGCTACATCGAAATCAAAGCCTGGTTCTTCGAACAGTATCCCGAAATTGAGAAGTTTCACACTGACCGTGAAGCCCTCTTGAAAGACGCTGTTGCGAAGCAGGCGGCGAAGAAAGCCGCCTGACTTCCCCCGGAGCAACTCACTCATACTGCCTGTGGAAAGGAGTTATAAGTATGACGAATAAGCTGACAATCAATCATATCAATCACATGATCATTATGGACAGGACTTTTGCAAAGAAAGCAATTGACACCCGCAGTGATGAGTATGCTCATCTACAGCAGGTACGTCGTGACTATCCGAATTATCAGGTGGTTCAGCGTCATATACGGATCAACGAGAGCAAAAACACCTATAAAGGCCTGACATACGGCTACATGGAAGACTATATCATGACACATGGAACGGAAGAAGAGAAAATTGCGAATTACAGGGAATATCAGGAAAAACGGATCATCGCCGAATGTCACGGAAAAGCATTCCGGTATCCTGTGATCAAAAGCTGGTTCCTGGAAAAGTATCCTGAAATTGCTGACTTTGGTATTACCGAATACAAAACCCGCTTGGAAACCATTCCTGAAATCAATGACGCAGCATGATCATCAATCAATTGTGAACCCGGAGGGGATGATAAGACGCATGAAACTTCAACCGAATAGAAAACGAAGCTGGAAGCGCAATCTGCGTTTCCAGTTTTTTTGATGCGGTGGTTTTCACTGCTATCTCAACTTCTTGCGAGTGTATCTTGAAGTAAGAATGAAAACCTGATAAAATAAACACATTGAAAATAGGAGGGCTTGTAAATGGCTGTCCAGTATAACAAACTTTGGAAACTATTGATAGATAAAAAGATAACTCCATCCGACTTACGCAAAAGCGCAAAAATTGCACCTAATACTATGACCAAATTGCGCAGGGATGAAATTGTGGCGCTTCCCATCCTGGACCGCATTTGTGAAACTTTGGGTGTGGATTATGGCGACATCATTGAACACGTAAAAAGCGAACAGGAGGGCGAATAAAATGCCGGACATGAAAAAAGAACAAGAGCGGGAAGAACTGCACCGAGCGATTTGGGCGATTGCCGATGAACTGCGGGGCAGCGTGGACGGCTGGGATTTCAAAAATTACGTGTTGGGTACGATGTTTTACCGCTATATCAGCGAAAACCTGACCGCCTACATCAACGGTGGCGAACATGAGGCGGGGAATACGGATTTTGACTATGCCGCCATGTCCGACGCCGAAGCGGAAGAAGCCAGGGAAGGGCTGATTGAGGAAAAGGGCTTCTTCATCCTTCCGAGCGAATTGTTTTGCAACGTGTGCGTTAGGGCGTCCCAGGATGAAAACCTGAACGAAACCCTGGAAACGATTTTCCGCCACATTGAGGACAGCGCCAAGGGCAGCGTATCGGAAAGCGACTTTGCGGGCCTGTTTGACGATTTTGACGTGAACAGCAACAAGCTGGGCGCGACGGTGGCCAAGCGGAACGAAAAGCTCGTGAAGCTCCTGTGGGGTGTGCGCGATATGCGCCTGGGCGACGTGAAGCAGCACGACATTGACGCCTTCGGCGACGCCTACGAATACCTGATGACCATGTACGCCAGCAACGCGGGCAAGAGCGGCGGCGAGTTCTTCACCCCTGCCGACGTTTCCGAACTGCTGACGCGGCTGGGCACCGTGGGGAAAACGGAAATCAATAAGGTGTATGATCCCGCCTGCGGCTCCGGGTCGCTCTTGCTGAAAGCAGAGAAAATTCTGGGGCATGACGCCATCCGCAACGGCTTCTTCGGTCAGGAGATCAACATCACCACCTACAACCTGTGCCGTATCAACATGTTTCTGCATGATGTGGGGTTTGATAAATTCAACATCGCCTGTGAAGATACGCTGACCGCGCCGCAGCATTGGGACGATGAACCTTTTGAACTGATCGTTTCCAATCCGCCCTATTCCATCAAATGGGCGGGAGACGATAATCCCTTGTTGATCAATGACCCGCGCTATTCGCCCGCCGGTGTGCTGGCGCCCAAGAGCAAGGCGGATTTGGCCTTTATCATGCACTCTCTTTCCTGGCTGGCGGCCAACGGCACGGCGGCGATTGTCTGCTTTCCCGGCATCATGTACCGGGGCGGCGCGGAGCAGAAAATTCGCAAATATCTGATCGACAACAATTTTGTGGACTGCGTGATTCAACTGCCCGCCAACCTGTTTTTCGGCACCAGCATTGCTACCTGCATCATGGTACTGAAAAAGAACAAAGTGGATAACAAGACCCTGTTCATCGACGCTACGGGCGAATGTATCAAGGTAACGAACAACAATAAGCTGACGCCGGAAAACATCGACCACATTGTAGGCACCTTCGCCGCTCGCGAGGAAAAGCCCCACTTCTCCCACCTGGCCGCCTATGACGAAATCGTGGAGAACGACTATAACCTGTCCGTCAGCACCTACGTGGAAGCGGAAAATACGCGGGAAGCTGTGGACATCGTGAAGCTGAACGCGGAGATTGAAGAGATCGTCCAGCGGGAAAACGAACTGCGGGCAGCCATTCGGCAAATCATTGCGGAAATCGAGGGATAAGGGCATGAGCAGACTGGATGAATTGATTGCGGAACTGTTTCCTGATGGGGTGGAATTCAAACCGCTTGAACAATGCTGTACAATTCTGGACAACAGAAGAAAACCTGTTACCAAAGCATCTCGTCAAGCAGGTGAATACCCCTATTATGGTGCAAATGGTGTTCAAGATTATGTTTCGGATTATATTTTTGATGGTACTTTCATTCTTGTGGGTGAAGATGGAAGTGTTATTACTCCAAACGGAAATCCTGTAGTCAACTGGGCTGAAGGAAAGATTTGGGTCAATAATCATGCTCATATTGCTGAAGAGAAAGATGGTGTACTTCTTCGGTATCTTTTTCATTATTTGCAAACTGTAAATGTTTCTCCACTTATTCATGGAAATATACCAAAGCTGACAGGTGGAGATTTCAGAGCTCTACAAATTCCTGTCCCACCGCTGCCAGTACAGCGTGAAATTGTCAAGATACTTGACAATTTCACGGAACTAACAGCGGAGCTTACAGCGGAGCTTACAGCTCGCCAAAGGCAGTATAATTATTATAGAAACAAGATGTTTTTCCAAATAGAAGCACCGACTAAAACAATTCCAGAAATAGCTTATACATATATCGGATTAGTTACAACTATGACTAAACACTATGTTTCTAGAGGTATTAGATTGATTCATAATTCTGATATAAAGCAAAATAGAATTGATTTTAAGGAAGATATTTATTTAGATGAACCGTTTGCCGAAGCTAACGCAACACGACGTCATCAAAAAGATGATATTATTACGGTACATACCGGGGATGTAGGTACATCTGCGATTATTGATAAGGAATTAGAAGGAAGTTTAGGTTTTGCAACTATTGTTACAAGAATAATTGATAAAAACAAAGTACTTCCACAATATGTTTGTCACTTTTTAAATTCTCAAATTAATAAACACAATATAGTAAAATTAATCAAAAGCGATAGAAACAATTTAAATCTAAAAGACTTTAATAAACTAACAATACCAATACCTCCTATTGAAGAACAAAAAAGAATAGTATCAATACTTGACCATTTTAATATTATATGTAATGACATAAACAACGGTCTTCCCGCCGAAATTGCTGCACGACAAAAGCAGTATGAGTATTACCGCGACAAGCTGCTTTCTTTCAAGTAAAATCATAAGAGGTGTCTTTTGCAATGAAACGAGATATGGATTTAGTCAGAAAAATACTGTTAGAAATAGAAAAGCTTCATATTTCATATGATTTGCTAAATCTGTCCATAGATGATTATGATATGTATACTGTTGCTTATCATTGTCAGATCATGTATGAACACGGTTTCTTATCCTCATATAAACCAATAAGCGTAAACGGCGGCATTTCTGGATTCCGTGTGGGTGGGTTGACGTGGGAAGGAAATGATTTCCTAGAGAAAATTCGTGATAACAGTGTTTGGCACAAAACAAAAGAAACAATCAAAGAAAAAGGATTACCATTGCTTGTTGATACTATTAAAGAAATTGCTAATGGTTTTATTGCTGCGGCAACACAAGGAGCAGTAGAAGCCATGATGAAGAATGGTGGTAAATAAAATGCCTTACTTCAACATCGTTGCTGAGACCAATGAAAACACCGTGGTTACTACCTTTGAACCGCAGCCCAAACGCCCCGAAGCCTATCAGACCGAGGCGGCGCTAGAATGGGAGTTTATGCGGCTGCTGTCTCAGCAGGGGTATGAGGACAAGACGATCCACAGCCAGGAGGAAATGATCGAAAACCTTCGCCGGCAGTTGGAACGGCTGAACCAGTACCATTTTTCGGAGGATGAATGGCAGCGGTTCTTTACATCCAACATTGCCAACGCCAATGAAGGCATCGTGGAGAAGACCCGGAAGATTCAGGAAGACAATGTGCAGGTGCTGATCCGTGACGACGGGAGCAGCAAGAACATCACCCTGATCGACAAGAAAAACATCCATAATAACTATTTGCAGGTGATCGACCAATTCGTGATGGGCAAGGACGAGGGCGCGAAGTACGACAACCGCTACGACGTCACCATCCTGGTCAACGGCCTGCCGCTGGTGCATGTGGAGCTCAAGCGGCGGGGCGTCGCCATCCGTGAAGCCTTCAATCAGATCAACCGGTATCAGCGGGATTCCTTCTGGGCGGGCTGCGGCCTGTTTGAGTATGTGCAGATTTTTGTCATCTCCAACGGCACCAACACCAAGTATTATTCCAACAGCACGCGGTGGAACGCCATCAAGGACGCGAAAAGCGGCACGGCAAAAAAACAAAAGACCAGCAACAGCTTTGAATTCACCTGTTTCTGGGCGGATGCCAACAATCGTGTCATCCCCGATTTGATGGACTTTACCCGTACCTTCTTTGCCAAGCATACGCTGCTGAACATCCTGACGAAATACTGCATTTTTACCTCCGAAAACCTGCTGATGGTAATGCGTCCTTACCAGATCACCGCGACGGAGAGGATCATCAATCGGATAGAGGTTTCCACCAATTACAAGAAATACGGCACGGTGGCGGCGGGCGGCTACATCTGGCACACCACGGGCAGCGGCAAAACGCTGACCTCCTTCAAAACTGCGCGGACGGCCAGCCAGCTTCCCTACATTGACAAGGTGCTGTTCGTGGTGGACAGGAAAGACCTGGACTACCAGACCATGAAGGAGTATGACCGCTTTGAAAAGGGCTGCGCCAACAGCAACACCAGCACGGCCATCCTAAAAAAGCAGTTGGAAGACCCGAACGCCAAAATCATCATCACCACCATTCAAAAGCTATCCACCTTTGTCAACCGCAACAAGACCCATGACGTGTATAACCAGCATGTGGTGATGATCTTTGACGAGTGTCACCGCAGTCAGTTCGGCGATATGCGGAACGACATTGTGAAGAGCTTCAAGAAGTATCACATCTTTGGCTTCACGGGCACGCCCATTTTCGCGCAGAACGCGGGGGCGGTCCGCGTGGGGCAGGCGTTCACCACCCCGCAGGCGTTTGGAGATCAGCTTCACGCCTACACCATCGTGGACGCCATCAACGATAAAAGCGTGCTTCCCTTCCGCGTGG
>Ga0247611_10003601_pt1 | contig 22693 bp, 19 predicted proteins | sample 177DNAGHGhighgp2_FD_192422 | JGI IMG/M metagenome (GOLD analysis project Ga0247611, IMG submission 192422) | Sheep rumen microbial communities from Palmerston North, Manawatu-Wanganui, New Zealand - 1770 DNA GHGhigh gp2 | ecosystem: Host-associated > Mammals > Digestive system > Stomach > Rumen... | reverse complement strand
CTTAATATGCCTTGGAGCAATGTACCCGGCTGCTCCAATCAACCCAAAATTCAATTTATTCATCATTTTATCATTATATCATTTCATCATTAAAAGAATTCGTTTGATAAAGTTTTTCGTCTTTTGAAAAACGAATTCTTTGACCCATTGTGCTTTATCATTCGTCCACCGCTGCGGATGGGTTGTGATCATCACATGGTTCGGCATATTACCCCGCTCTATCGCTGCGATCAAAGCTTGCGTCGTATGCCAACTCAGGCCTTTTTTCGTCCATTCGTCCTGGTGCCCAGGTATCTTATCCCGTACGCTCACTTTATAACCGTCCCAACATCGTCCTGTGTCCGTCAAGTAGAACACATCGCTAAAATCGGTATCAAGATACGGTTCGCCGATAATGCCCAGCGACTTATAATCGTATTTCTTCCACAAGTCCTTACTGTCCCATTTGCTGGTCGGAGCACCATGCATGCAAATCGTCTCTACAGCGTAGTACCTTCTAAAGTACTCCAACCAGGTCTGAAAATGATCCCATGCCTTATCTATATCACCGCCACACAAGCTCATATCTTCGTAATGGTACCCTATCTCATGTCCAAAGGCTACGATTGCCTTGATCACCGACGGATGATTGCTCTCTTTCCCGCAGCGGAAGTAATAACTTGCTTTCGCTCCGATAGACGTTTCTATCTGCGCGGTCTTCAAACTGTTCTCAGGTTTAGCATCCACATCATGCCGTAAGATGACATATTTGTCTGCATCTTGAGATCTCGAAGTCTCGACATCTCGAAGATACTCCGCAAACGATATCAACCGATATCCCTTCCGCTGAAGGGTTTCCAGCAGCTTCCGATATATGTCTAAACTAAAGTCCCGCATCATCGCTCCGCACGCATCGGATTCTCCAAAAAGTCTTTATACGCAAGGCGTATTCCGTCTTCCAGTTCTGTTTTATAGGTCCATCCTAACTTTGTTGCCTTACTTACATCCAGCAGTTTACGCGGCGTGCCGTCCGGACGGGTCGTGTCCCAGAGGATCTCTCCTTCATACCCCACCACCTTTGCTACCAATTCCGTCAATTCCTTGATCGTCAACTCTTTGCCTGTACCCGCGTTCACCGTCTCGTTGCCCGAGTAGTTATTCATGAGGAACACGCAGAGGTTCGCAAGGTCATCCACATACAGGAACTCCCTTAACGGGCTACCCGTTCCCCAACAGGTCACGGACTTCTTGCCCTCTACTTTCGCCTCATGGAAACGGCGTATCAGTGCCGGCAACACATGACTATGCTCCGGATGGTAGTTATCGTTCGGACCGTAGAGGTTGGTCGGCATGACGGAGATATAATCCGTTCCGTACTGACGGTTCAGGAACTCGCAGTACTTCAAACCGCTTATCTTCGCCAGTGCGTACGCCTCGTTCGTCTTCTCCAACTCACCGGTCAACAGACAAGATTCCGTCATCGGTTGGGGTGCCAGACGTGGGTAGATACAACTCGAACCCAAAAACTCCAACTTCTTCACCCCGTTCTTCCATGCCGCATGGATCACATTCATCTCCAGAATCATGTTATCGTACATGAAGTCCGCCAAATGACGCTCATTGGCGATGATACCACCTACCTTGGCAGCTGCCAGGAATACATACTCAGGTTTCTCCGTTTCAAAAAAACGCTCCACCTCTTCTTGCCGGCACAGGTCCAATTCCTTGTGGGTACGGGTGATAATATTCGTATACCCCTGTCGTTCCAACTCCCGCACGATAGCAGAACCTACCATGCCACGGTGACCTGCTACATATATTTTGCTATCTTTTTCCATACTTCATCGGGTCTATATCGTATCCTACCACACCTTATATATACATAAATGTATATATCCCGTGATTTTGAATTTATTTAACAATTCCTTTCTCTAAATACTCTGCCAAATTAATATGTTCACGGGTCACTTTCTGCATATCGTGCTTGACCATCAACTCGACCAGTTGCTCAAAACTCGTGCTCTGCGGATCCCATCCCAACTCGCGCTTTGCCTTACTGGGATCACCCAACAAATTCACTACGTCCGTAGGACGGTAGAAATCCGGACTAACCCGTACCACCACCTTACCGGTCTTCATATCAATACCCTTCTCCTCTACACCTTGTCCTTCCCATTTCAACTCAATTCCCGCATGGTGGAACGCCAAGGTAGCGAACTCGCGCACCGTATGCTGTACACCCGTAGCGATCACAAAATCTTCCGGCGTCTCATGCTGCAGAATCAACCACATGCACTCAACATAATCTTTCGCATATCCCCAATCGCGAAGCGAATCGAGGTTACCCAAATATAGGCATTCTTGCATCCCGTGTGCGATACGCGCTGCCGCCAAGGTGATCTTACGCGTCACAAAGGTCTCGCCGCGTCGCTCACTCTCGTGGTTAAAGAGAATACCCGAACAACAGAACATATCATATGCCTCGCGGTACTCCTTGATGATCCAGTATCCGTATAATTTCGCTACGGCGTACGGACTGTATGGATGGAACGGCGTAGTCTCGCTTTGCGGCACTTCTTCCACTTTACCATACAACTCACTCGTGGACGCCTGATAGATCTTACAGGTCTTCTCCAGATGGTTCGTACGCACTGCCTCCAAGATACGCAGTACACCTACAGCATCGACATCCGCCGTGAACTCCGGGGCATCAAAACTTACCTGCACATGACTCTGCGCCGCCAGGTTATAGATCTCATCCGGTTGCACTTTGCCTACCAACTTCACCAGCGACATCGAGTCACTCATATCGGCATAATGAAGATGGAAATGCGGCGTGCCCTCCAGATGTGCTATACGCTCGCGGAAGTCCACCGAACTGCGACGGATGATACCGTGTACCTCGTATCCTTTACCCAACAAAAACTCCGACAGATAACTTCCGTCCTGTCCCGTTACACCTGTTATTAATGCGATTTTAGCCATAAATATCCAAATTAGGCTGCAAAGATACAACATTTTTTTTATATACGCAAGTGCGCGCGTACTTTTTTCAAAAAAAATAAGTTTTTGGGCAAAAAAATCGAAAATCTTAAATCTTAAATTTTAAAATATAAAATATTTTTCGTACCTTTGCATGCTTTTTTGTATCAAAACGGCAAAATTTGAAATTATAAATCATAAATCATAAATAATCCTATGGATTCTAAGTACAATCCTACTGACATTGAAGCCCGCTGGTATCAATACTGGTTGGACAACAAACTTTTTCATTCCGAACCGGATGGTCGCGAACCCTTTACCATCGTTATTCCGCCGCCTAATGTAACGGGTGTGCTGCATATGGGTCATGTGCTCAATGAGACGATTCAGGATATCCTCGTGCGTCGTGCACGTCTCGAAGGTAAGAATGCCTGCTGGGTACCCGGTACCGATCATGCCTCGATTGCTACCGAGGCCAAGGTCATCAAGCGCCTCAAAGAGCAAGGTATCAACAAATCCGACCTGACGCGTGAACAGTTCCTCAAGCATGCTTGGGACTGGACCGACGAACACGGAGGTATCATCCTCAAGCAGCTCCGCAAATTAGGATGTTCCTGTGATTGGGACCGTACCGCTTTCACGATGGACGAGACCCGCTCGAAAGCCGTCATCAAGGTTTTCTGCGACCTCTATAACAAAGGTCTCATCTACCGCGGTCTGCGGATGGTTAACTGGGATCCGGAGCGTCAGACGGCCCTTTCCGATGAAGAGGTCATCTACCACGATGAGCATAATAAGTTCTATTACTTGCGCTACGAAGTAGCGGAAGAACCCGGTAAGTATGCGATCGTGGCTACTACGCGTCCGGAGACGATCTTCGGCGATATAGCCGTTTGCATCAACCCCAAAGAGGAGAAGAACCAGTGGCTCAAAGGTAAGCATGTGATCGTACCGGGTGTGGGTCGTGTAATCCCGATCATCGAGGATCGTTATGTAGAAATCGGTTTCGGTACAGGATGCCTCAAAGTGACGCCCGCCCATGATGTGAACGACTATGCTTTAGGCCAGAAATACAACCTGCGTACCATCGATATCTTCACGCCGGATGCCCATCTGAATATGGATACCGTCGAACCCGAACTGCAAGCGAATGTCCGCAAGTACCACGGCATGGATCGTTTTGACTGCCGTAAGCAGATCGTCGAAGACCTGCAGGCAGCGGGACTTGTGGAGAAGATCGAGGACTATGACAATAAGGTCGGATACTCCGAGCGTACTAATGTACCGATCGAACCGCGGCTCTCACTCCAGTGGTTCGTCAAAATGAAACATTTTGCGGATATTGCGCTCCCACCGGTCATGAACGACGACATCGTTTTCTATCCCGCCAAATACAAGAATACTTACCGTAACTGGCTCGAGAATATCAAAGACTGGTGTATCTCTCGCCAACTATGGTGGGGACATCGTATCCCGGCTTATTACGATGCGGATCTGCTGGCTCAGACCGGTCTCGAGAACTACCCGGACGATAAGATCATCGTGTCCGAGACGAAGCCTGAAGGCAATTATGTACAAGACGAAGGAGCCCTCGATACATGGTTCAGTTCGTGGCTTTGGCCTATCTCTTTGTTCGACGGAATTGAACATCCGAAGAACCCCGAGATCGACTATTACTACCCCACCGCGGACCTTGTAACGGGACCGGATATCATCTTCTTCTGGGTAGCCCGCATGATCATGGCGGGGTATGAGTACCAAGGTAAGATGCCGTTCAAGCATGTCTATTTCACCGGTATCGTACGCGATAAACTCGGTCGTAAGATGTCCAAATCCTTAGGCAATTCTCCCGACCCGCTCGACCTGATCGAACGCTACGGTGCGGATGGCGTCCGTATGGGTATTCTGCTTTCTGCACCGGCAGGAAATGATATCCTGTACGATGACTCGCTTTGCGAACAAGGACGTAACTTCTGCAATAAGATCTGGAACTGTTTCCGTATGGTGAAGGGCCTCGAAGTAGCGGATATTCCTCAACCCGAGACCAGCAAATATGCAATCGATTGGTTTGCTGCTCAACTGGCACAGACCGAGAACGAGATAGCGGATCTCTTCAGCAAATATCGTCTCTCCGAAGCCCTGATGGCGATCTTCAAACTCTACTGCGATGAGTTCAGCGGTTGGTACCTGGAGATGATCAAACCGGCTTATCAGCAGCCTATTGACAAAGCCACCTACGAGGCTTCGCTTGCGTTCTTCGATCGCTTGCTGCGTGTACTCCATCCGTTCATGCCGTTCATCACCGAAGAACTCTGGCAGAACCTTTACGAACGTAAGCCGGGCGAGTCTATCATGTGTCCAAAAGACGCTAACGACACGCAAACGACACGCAATCGGATCGAGACTATATTGGAGGAAACAGCCTTCATAAAGCAGGTCATCACCGAGATCCGTGCCGTTCGTGCATCGAAGAATATCCCGCAAAAGGAGCGCCTGACACTCATCTCGCCTATCGCGCTCAATGCCCTCGTAGATAAATTGGCGAACATAGATGTAGTCGTTAACGGTGAAGTAAGCGGTAACGCTTCAAAATTCATCGTCGGCACCACCGAGTTCGCTATCCCGATGGACGCGTTCATCAATGTGGATGAAGAAATCAAGAAACTCGAGGCCGATTTGGCGCACCAACAAGGATTCTTGCGTGGTGTGATGGCTAAACTCTCCAACGAGCGTTTTGTACAGAACGCCAAACCCGAGATCGTAGCGCTTGAACAAAAGAAGAAAGCGGATGCAGAAGCCCGCATCGCTGCCCTTGAAGAAGCAATAAAAGCTCTGCGTGGTTAACGAAGGAAACATAGAAGTCCTTGGTGCGCGGGTTCATAACCTCAAGAACATCAGCGTATCTATTCCCCGTAAACGCCTGACGGTCATCACCGGTCTGAGCGGTTCGGGTAAGTCTTCGTTGGCCTTTGATACCATCTTTGCCGAAGGTCAGCGTCGCTACATGGATACGTTTTCGTCCTACGCCCGCGGTTTCATCGGTCAGATGGAGCGCCCCGATGTGGATAAGATAACGGGACTCAGTCCGGTCATTTCCATTGATCAAAAGACTACTACCAAGAACCCGCGTTCTACTGTCGGCACGATCACGGAAGTCTATGACTTCCTGCGACTACTCTATGCACGCGCCGCAACACCCTATTCGTACCTTTCCGGCAAGCCCATGATCAAGTTTACCGATGAACAGATCATTGATCTGATCGTGCGGGAATATGCAGGAAAGAAGATCCTGCTCTTGGCACCGCTGGTGAACGGACGAAAGGGTCATTACAAGGAACTATTCGAGACCATCCGCAAGAAAGGATTTGTCTCTGTGCGTGTGGACGGTGAGGTAAGGGAGATCGTAGCGGGCATGAAACTCGACCGCTATAAGACCCATACCATCGAAGTGGTGGTGGATAAACTCAAACCCAAAGCCGATGAAGAAGCCGACCTGCGTCGACTGCGTATGTCCGTCGATAGCGCCATGACCCAAGGAAACGGGATCATGATGATCATCGAAGCCGAAGACCAATCACCAGTTAGGTTTCTTTCAAGAAACCTCATGTGTCCCGATACCGGTCTGAGTTATCCGAACCCTGCCCCGCATACATTCTCGTTCAACAGTCCTTCGGGTTGGTGTCCGTGTTGCAAAGGACTCGGACGGGTGAAGAGCGATGAACTCCAACCGAATGCGGAAGAGATAGACGAAGCCATACGCGAAGATAACTGGTGGGAACGACTCAATGAGTTCACACAAACCGACGAGGAAGAGGAGAACGAAGAATGGATCGTTTGTCCGGAGTGTCAAGGCAAACGACTCAGCAAAGAGGCTCTCAGTTACAAGTTCGGACCCTACTCCATCTCTGATCTCGCGAACATGGATATCGATGAACTGATCCAAGTGCTTACGGGTTTCAAAGATCATCCGGATCTAACCACTATTCAGAAATCGATCACCGAACCTATCCTCAAAGAGATCATCGGTCGCTTGCGCTTCATGCAGTCCGTAGGACTGAGTTATCTGAGTCTTAATCGAAGCAGCGAGAGTCTTTCCGGTGGTGAGAGTCAACGAATCCGTTTGGCTACCCAGATAGGTTCGCGACTCGTGAACGTCCTCTATATCCTCGATGAACCCTCTATCGGTCTTCATCAGCGGGATAACGAACGGCTTATCCATAGTCTCAAGGAACTTCGCGATTTGGGGAATTCAGTCATCGTGGTTGAACATGACGAACAGATGATGCGGGAGGCGGATTGGATCGTCGATATCGGTCCCAAAGCCGGTCGTTTGGGCGGTAATGTGCTCTTTAGCGGTACGCCGGCTGACCTGCTTAAAACCGACACCCTCACCGCCCAATATCTGAAAGGCGAGAAGTCCGTCATTAAGGACCTTAGAGACCCTAGAGACCTTAAAGACCTTAAGGAAATAGTACTTACCGGATGCACCGGAAATAACCTCAAGAACGTCACCGCGCGTATTCCGCTTGGTCAGATGGTATGCGTCACCGGCGTGAGTGGATCAGGAAAGAGTTCGCTCATCAATCAGACGCTCTACCACATCCTCAGTCAGCGTTTTTACCGCAGCAAACAGGCACCGCTTCCTTATAAGAGTATCGAAGGACTCGAATATATCGACAAGGTCATCAATGTCGATCAGTCGCCTATCGGTCGCACACCGCGTTCGAATCCCGCAACTTATACCAATGTCTTCAATGACATCCGTGACCTCTTTGCTGCGTTACCCGAGTCCAAGATACGCGGCTGGAAAACCGGTCGTTTCTCGTTCAACATGAGTGGCGGACGATGCGACGAATGCTTGGGAAATGGGTACAAAACCATCCAGATGCATTTCATGCCCGATGTGTATGTACCTTGCGAAGTATGCGGTGGACAGCGGTATAACCGTGAGACACTCGAGGTACGGTGGAAAGGAAAAAACATCGCGGACATCCTCGCTATGACGGTCAATCAAGCCGTGGAGTTTTTTGAATCCCAACCCAAGATCCTCCGGAAGATCAAGACCATCCAAGATGTCGGTCTGGGTTATATCAAACTTGGTCAGGCCTCCACTTCCCTCTCCGGAGGAGAGAGTCAGCGTATCAAGTTGGCTACTGAGTTGTCCCGACCCTCTACGAGTAAGACCCTGTACATCCTCGATGAACCCACCACGGGTCTGCATTTTGAGGATATCCGGGTGTTGCTCAATGTGTTGCGTCGATTGGTGGACAAAGGCAACACGGTCATCATTATCGAACATAACACCGATGTCATCCGTGCCTGCGACTGGATCATCGACCTCGGTCCCGAAGGTGGACGAGGTGGCGGAGAGATCGTGGCAGAAGGTACCGTAGAAGATATACGAAAGAACCCTAAGAGTCTAACAGGTCGCTTTATATGATCACCCAACCGCTTGCCATAATCGCCATCTTGTTGGCTACCATCTTATGCGTTCCGATGGTGTGCCGTAAGATCCGTATCCCCAGTATCGTGGGATTTATCATCGTCGGTATCTGTATCGGGCAGCAGGGATTCAACCTCATCAGCGGTGGTGAGGACATCCAGACGCTCGGTAAGATCGGTATGCTCTATATCATGCTGCAAGCCGGTATTGAGGTGGATATCAATGATTTTCGGCAGCAACGCGGTCGGGCGACGATATACGGTTTATACTCCTTCCTCTTCCCCTTCGGTTTAGGTTTTCTGACCAGCCTGCTTTTGGGTTACGGTTGGGTCACCAGTGCCCTTTTGGGCGCTATGTACGGTTCGCACACGCTCATGACCTATCCGATCGTCAGCCGGTACGGCGTGCAAAAGAACGAAGCGGTTAATATAGCGATCGGTGGTACGATGCTCTCTATCTCGTTGGCGTTGTTCGTGTTGGCACTCCTGCGTAATTTCGATGCGTCCGACACAGACGCACTGCCTTTATGGCGTCATATCTTCCGCATCGCGCTCACGCTACTCCATATCTTCGTCATCTTCCCCAAAGTGGCCCAGCGGTTCTTCAAGCGCTGGTCGGATCCTACGACGGGTTTCCTGATCGTGATGACCCTGATGGTGGTATCCGCTTGGATGGCAGACTGGTGCGGTCTGGAAGCGATCTTAGGTGCCTTCATGTGCGGTGTGGCGATGAATAAACTCGTACCGAACCTCAGCCCGGTCATGATGCGCATCAATTTTGTGGGAAATAACCTCTTCGTACCGCTCTTCCTCATCGGCGTCGGAATGCTGATCGACGTGCGGGTTGTATGGAGCGGTTGGACCACCCTCATCATCGCCGTCGTCATGATCGCTACCAAACTGATTAGCAAATGGTTAGCCGCTTATGTGGCGCAGAAGAGTTTTGGTCTGCAAGCCGTGGAACGCCAACTCATTTTCGGTCTCACGCATGCTACAGCTGCCGGTACGTTGGCGATCGTCACGGTGGGTTATGAAACCGGTATCTTCGGTCCCGAGATCCTCAATGCGTCCATCCTTATGATCCTGGTGCTCTGCACCTCGGCGTCGTTCATCACGGAGTATGCTGCCAAACAGTTAGCACTCCAGGAAGCCGCGCGTTTAGAGGCCGATAAAGCCGATAACTCCTGGCTCGTGATGAGTGTGGCGGAGAACAGGCATTACGAACTGCAGGAACTGAGTGAACTGAGTGAACTGAGCGAACCCGACTTTACCTCCGAGAGTGACTGGAGCGAGGCGATGAACCTCATCAATCATCAATCCAAAGCAGCGATCATCTATCATCCGCATCAACCCCTCAATACGATCTCCCGTATCCTGGTGGCTGTACCGCCGTACGCGGAGAAAGAGCATGATTTCATCTCCTGTTTCGGTCTTATCCGTCGTCTGAGCAGTCAGATAGGTGCCAAGGTGGTCTTCTTCACCAATGAGAATACCCAAAAAGCCTTGCAGGCTTTCTGTCGCCGTAAAGGAAAATACTTGCGTGCCTCGTATCGACAGATGGAAGCATGGGAAGATGTGCTCATGATCGCCAAGCAGATGACGCAGGATGACCTGATCGTCATGATCAATGCGCGACCCTCCACCCCATCCTACAACCCGCTCTTTGAACAGGTACCGAATATCCTCTCGCGGTTCTTCAGCGACCATAGTTACCTGCTCGTTTATCCGGAGCAAGAGACCGGAAATGCGATCCCGGATCTCCTTACAGGAGATACCACGCAAGCCAGCCGTACATGGAAAATCGTTAGTGCGCTGAAGAGGTGGATCTTATCTTTTCAACAAAGATGACCCAAAGGCCGAATAAGATGGCGTAGAAAAGGTACTTGAAGATATAATCGTGCAGTACCGAGAACCATTCGGGGTGAAATTCGATAAAGAGCGATATCAGGAATATACGAAGTATATTAAATCCGTAGCAAACGATCCAACCTAAGGGTATATACCATAGTTTATGTACCCATCCGCCGCGGACGGTGAGGATCAGACACATCCAGATAAAGCTCTGCTTTAATCCCGAGCAACCCCATATGATCGTTGTGCCGCTTCCCGATTCAAAGCGAATCGTGTGTTCCCCTACCATATACGCCGTGTCGCGGAAGAGCGAGATGAGCCAATACACCGCCGAGGTGATATGACATACCATGTATTCGAATGGCGCTGTCACATCCATCCCGAACCATGTCACCATCTCCCCGTCTTCATCGCCCACAAACGTGAATTTCCAGAAATAATTAGCTACCAACAGCGTGATGACAAAGATGATGATATCCCGATAGGGCTCAAATAGTTGTTTTAGCGAACGGCACTTCATCGATTGCACAAAAATCCTTGTCTAAATACTTGAAATATCCTGCCTGCGCGATCATCGCCGCGTTATCGGTCGTGAACGAGAAAGGCGGGATGAAGACAGTCCAATTATATCGCTTTCCGTAGTCGATAAATGCCTGCCGTAATGCGCTGTTGGCGCTTACCCCTCCGGCTACAGCTACTTGGTTGATCTTCAGGTCTTTCACTGCTTTCTTTAGTTTGCGCATCAATATATCTACGACCGTCGCTTGCAGGCTCGCGCATAGGTCTTCACGCAGGTTCGGTATCTGCGCTGCCAACTCATCTATCGTCTCTACTTCATGCGCTTTCAGCAGATCGCGAAGGGTATAGAGGAAGGAGGTTTTTAAACCCGAGAAGGAATAGTCATATCCGGCTATATTCGGCTTCGCAAACGGATACTTGTCGGGGTCACCCAGTTTGGCGAGTTTGTCGATCCAAGGACCACCCGGATACGGTAAACCTAACACTTTCGCGCATTTATCGAAAGCCTCTCCGGCGGCATCGTCGATCGTCTGACCGATGATCTGCATGTCGTTGTAGTTCTTGACGAGTACGATCTGGGAGTTACCGCCGCTGACCAATAAGCATAGGAATGGAAAACTCGGATGCGGCAGTCCTGTGCCGTCATCCACGCACTTTTGATCGTTCTCCGCAGGAGATAAGAAGTGCGCCAGTACATGTCCCTGCAGGTGGTTCACATCGATCATCGGTATGTTCAGCGACAGGGCCAGACCTTTGGCAAAAGAAGTACCGACGAGAAGCGAACCCAGTAGTCCGGGACCGCGGGTGAAAGCGATCGCGGAGATCTCATCCTTCGTCACGCCTGCCCGTTTGAGCGCCGTATCTACTACCGGTAAGATATTCAATTGATGCGCACGACTTGCCAACTCGGGCACGACACCGCCGTACTCTTCGTGTACCTTCTGACTCGCTATCACATTGCTGCGCAATATACCGTCTACGATCACTGCCGACGAGGTATCGTCGCAACTCGATTCGATCGCCAATATAACCACTTTTTCAGCTTTCACTTTTACCTTTCAGTTTTCAGGTTTCCAAAAACGGCTGCAAAGATACTACAAATTTTGCACATATGCAAATTTATCGGATATTTTTAACCACTCAGCATGCCTATTCTGCATAAATGGTATCGGGTACGGATATTATACGGACATTGTACGGTCATGAATCATCCCATACCATAGGATAACCATATGATACCCATAGGATACCCATAGGATAACGCAAAAACAGTACAAAATACAATATATATACATTGTATATATATATTATATTGCTGATAGTTTCAATAATCGTCCTTTATGGTTAAAATGCAAATAGCTTTTTTTATAAAAAATACGGAAAAAAGCGCGCGCGCTTGCATATGTCATTTTTTTTTTGTAACTTTGCGCCCGATTTTGGAAAAATTTTAAAAACGATATAGTTATGGCTAATGACAAACAACAAAGCGGGATGATGTTTAATGCATTGACCGCAGGAAGTAAGATTGTAGGTAACATCACGGCGGACAGCGATTTTCGTATCGACGGTCTGATCGAGGGTGATCTGAATTGTACCGGTAAGGTCGTGATCGGAGAAGGTGGTCGCATCAAAGGTACGGTTAACTGCGCGAACGCAGAGATCATGGGAATGATGGACGGTAAGATCACCTGCTCGCAGCAGCTTAACCTGCGTACGAACGGTAAGATCAACGGCGATGTACATACGAAGACCTTGATCGTGGAGCCGGGTGCACTGTTCAACGGTACTTGCTCGATGGGGAGCGAAGCTAAACCTGCTGCTAAATAATTTATAAAAGAAAAATACATAAAAATACCAAAAATATTTTTCTTCTTTTATGAAAATAAAACCTTTTAAGGGAATACGTCCGCCGAAGGAGTTGGTGGAGAAAGTGAGTAGTCGTCCGTATGATGTGCTGAACTCCGAAGAGGCGCGCATCGAAGCAGCGGGTAATGAGATGAGTCTGTACCATATCATCAAGCCGGAGATCAATTTTCCGGAAGGTACGGACGAGCATGACCCACGTGTGTACGGTGAGGCCAAATCGCAGTACCAGCGTTTTAAGATCAAGGGTTGGCTCGAACAGGACCTGAACCCGCATTACTACGTCTATGCGCAGACGATGAATGGTCGTACCCAGTATGGTCTGGTAGTAGCAGCATGGGTGGATGACTATTTGGAGGGACGAATCAAGAAACATGAGTTGACGCGTCGCGACAAAGAGGAAGACCGCATGAAACATGTGCGTACCTTGAACGCGAACATGGAGCCGGTGTTCTTCGCCTACCCTCACCGCGATGACCTTGATGCGATCGTGGCAGAAGTATGTAAGGGTGAGCCGGAGTATGACTTTGTAGCAGCACCGGAAGGATTCCGTCATACGTTCTGGGTGATCGAAGACAAAGCGACGATGGACCGCATCACGGAGATCTTTGCCGAGATACCGGCGATGTATATCGCTGACGGGCACCATCGTTCAGCTGCTGCAGCCCGAGTGGGTGCAGAGCTGAAAATGAGCGCGGCTAAGCCGCTCAATGCTGTACCTGAGTACGAGTTCTTCCTGGCTGTTTGCTTCCCGGATAATCAGCTCAATATCATCGATTATAACCGCGTGGTTAAAGATCTGAACGGGTTGACGGAAGAGGAGTTCCTCGAAGCCCTCCAAGAGGACTTCATTGTTGAATGTGTAGGGTGTAATGTGTATAAACCGAATGCGCTGCATAACTTCAGCCTCTATATGGGTGGTAAATGGTACTCGTTAACCGCCAAAGAAGGTCGGTACGATGACCATGACCCCATCGGTGTACTGGATGTGACGATCTCAAGTAAGTTGATCCTGGATAAGATTCTCGGCATCACCGACCTGCGTAGCGACAAACGCATCGACTTCGTGGGTGGTATCCGCGGTCTGGGTGAATTAAAGAAGCGCGTCGATAGCGGCGAGATGAAAGTAGCATTAGCCCTCTACCCTGTTACGATGCAGCAGATCATCGATATCGCGGATTCGGGCAATATCATGCCACCCAAGACCACCTGGTTCGAACCCAAACTCAGAAGCGGACTTGTTATTCATGAATTGGCATAAACAAATCATATTCATATTGGCGATACTAACGCTGAGTAGTTGTTCTATTCAGCAGCGTATCAAACGGGCGGATAAGAAGTTCGCTATCGGGGAGTATTACACCGCCGCGGATATCTACAAGCAGTGTTACAGTCGATTGAGTGCCAAGAAAGACCGGCAACTCAAGGGCTATGTAGCTTACCGTCAAGGTGAGTGTTACCGTATCCTCAATAATCCTCGTGCCGCAAATGCTTACCAGAGCGCCTTGCGTTGCAAGTACCATTTGCAGGACTCAACGATCTTCTTGCACGCGGGTCTGGTGCTGCAGTATCAGGGTAAGTACAAAGATGCTGCCAAGAGTTACGAACTCTACTTAGAGAAGCACCCCGATAACTACGTAGCGCAAGCCGGTAAGTATGCCTGCGGGAAGGTGGAGGCATGGAAGAAAGAGGGTTCGCGGTACAAAGTAAGCGAAGCGAAGCAGTTTAACCAAAAGCGTACGAGTAACTTCGCACCAATGTATATCGGCGACAAGACCGACGCACTCATGTTCACTTCCAATCGTCAGGAGAAACCGAAGGGAGGAAAGAAAACGCTTAAGCGACCGAGTAACGTAACGGGTCAGCAGCTTTTCCAACTCTACCAGACGCGTAAGAACGCCGCCGGAGAATGGATCGAGATCGAGTTGGCGGAAGGTCTGTATGACACGCCGGAGAAAGAGCAGGAGAACGACTCGACGGGTGGCAAGCAAGCCGGTACGGCTGAGATAGGTGTTTGTTGCTTCACCCGAGACGGCCGCGGGATGTACTTCACCTATTCCAAACCGATTAACGGCAAAGACTTAGGTGCTAAGATCTACTACAGCGAACGGGCGAGTGGTGAATGGAGTGAACCCCAAGAGGTGAAGCTTTTTGCGGACAGTTCGATCACCGTGGGACACCCTGCACTTAGTCCTTCGGGTGACACCCTTTACTTCGTGAGTGATGCCCCCAACGGTATCGGAGGAAAAGATATCTGGATGGCGGAGAAAGATAACAACGAGTGGATCAATGTGCAGAACTTAGGCAATAAGATCAACACCGCGGCAGAGGAAATGTATCCGTATGTGCATGCCGATGGTACGCTCTATTTTGCGTCAAATGGTCATCCGGGCTACGGTGGGTTGGATATCTACAAAGCCGTTGTGGACACGACGGTCAAAGACTCAACGGCATGGTTGCTCTATAACATGGGTGCACCGTTCAACGGTACAGGTGATGACTTCGGTATCACTTTTGCAGGCAACAGTCAAGACGGATTCTTCTCCTCCAACCGCAACGACAAGAAAGGATTCGATAAGATCTACGCGTTCCACTTGCCGGAGATGGAGTTTTTTGCAGAAGGTATCGTGACCGATGAACAAGGTAATCCGCTCTCCGATGCCAAGTTACGCATCGTGGGTAGCGACGGCACGAATAACCGCGTCAGTGCCCGCAGGGACGGCAGTTACAAGATCAAGATCGAGCGGGAGGTGAAGTATGTCATGTTGGCTACTTGTCGAGGGTACCTGAACGACAAAGCCCTGTGGGACACGCAGGGACTGAAGGACAGCAAGACCTACACGATGAATTTTGCACTCAACCCGATATCCCGACCCGTGAAGATGGAGAATATTTTCTATGAGTTCGGTAAATGGGAGACCACCAAGGCTTCCGAAGAGGAATTGCTCAAACTCGTGAAATTGCTGAACGATAATCCCAATATTACCATTGAGTTGAGTGCGCACACGGACCTTGTGGGTAACGAGCAGTTCAACCTTGAGTTGAGTCAGAAGCGTGCACAAAGTTGTTGCGATTTCCTGCTCAAGCAAGGAATCGAGAAAGAACGACTCACACCGGTGGGATACGGTAAGACGAAGCCTGTCGTAGCGGATAAGGCGCTGAATAAGAAATATCCGTGGATACCGGTGGAGAAAGTGCTGGACGAGGCGTTTATCCTTAGTTTGCCGGCTGACAAACAGGAGATATGCAACGCCATTAATCGTAGAACAGAATTTAAGGTTTTGAAAACGACGTATAAACTATATTAACATGCAACAATATTTGGATTTGTGTAAGCGGGTGCTGGAAGAAGGTACGGTCAAGCATGACCGCACGGGAACGGGTACGATATCTGTTTTCGGTCACCAAATGCGGTTTAAGATGGCGGATGGTTTTCCGCTGCTGACTACGAAGAAGCTGCACCTGAAGTCGATCATTTACGAACTGCTGTGGTTCTTACAGGGCGACACAAATGTGAAGTACCTGCAGGACCACGGGGTGCGTATCTGGAACGAGTGGGCCGATGAGAACGGTGAGTTGGGTCCGGTATATGGGCATCAATGGAGGTCATGGCCCGATTATAACGGTGGTCATATCGACCAGATCAAGAATATTGTGGAGACGATCAAGACCAACCCTGACAGCCGTCGTCTGATGGTGAGTGCGTGGAATGTAGCGGAAGTGGAGAAGATGGCCTTACCACCTTGTCACTGCTTGTTCCAGTTCTACGTAGCGGACGGGAAATTGAGTTTGCAGTTATATCAGCGGAGTGCCGATATCTTCTTGGGTGTTCCGTTTAATATCGCGTCCTATGCGTTGCTGCTGCAGATGATGGCGCAGGTGACGGGCTTGCAATGCGGTGATTTTGTACACACATTAGGTGACGCGCATATCTACCTGAACCATCTGGAGCAGGTGAAGTTGCAGTTAACACGCGAACCGAGACCGCTGCCGAAGATGATTATTAACCCCGAGGTAAAGGACCTATTTAGTTTTCAGTATGAAGATTTCAGTCTTCAGAACTATGATCCCCACCCTCATATTGCAGGACAGGTGTCCGTTTGAGAGTTTGAAAGTTTGAAAGTTTGAAGTTATGATTTCGATTATAGTAGCCGTCGCTGAGAATTACGCGATCGGTAAGAAAGGGGACCTCTTGTGTCACATGCCGGAGGACCTGAAGCATTTCAAAGCCATCACAAGCGGAAAGACCGTGATGATGGGGGAACGAACATTCCTGTCGCTCCCTAAACACCCGCTACCGAATCGGCGCAATATTGTGTTGACCGATGTAGCCGGTAAGACTTTTGAGGGCGCCGAGACCGTTTATTCTATTGATGAAATGATTCAATGTTGTAATGATGAAGAAGCCTTCGTGATCGGAGGTGGTATGGTGTATCGTCAGATGATGGAGCGGGCGGATAAACTCTATATCACGCATATTCATCACTCTTGGCCGGATGCCGATACGTTCTTCCCGGAGATAGATCCGGCTGTTTGGAAACAACTGAGCGCAGAGCGACACTCTGCCGATGAGAATAACCCCTACGATTATACATTTGCAGAGTATGGCAGACGATAAGAAGATTATATTTTCGATGGTGGGCCTCAACAAGAGTTTCGGTCCGCAAAAACAAGTACTGAAGAATATCTACCTCAGTTTTTTCTATGGTGCCAAGATCGGTATCATCGGTCTGAACGGTGCCGGTAAATCGACGCTGTTGAAGATCATCGCCGGTATCGAAAAGGAATACCAGGGAGAAGTCGTTTGGAGTCCGGGTTATAGTGTCGGATACTTGGAACAGGACCCGAAGCTCGATCCGAACAAGACCGTGCGCGAGGTGGTGCAAGAAGGTGTACAACCCATCATGGACATGTTGAAAGAGTACGACGATATCAACATGGCTTTTGGTGAACCCGATGCCGATTTCGATAAACTCTTGGCACGACAGGCGGAGTTGCAAGACAAGTTAGACGCGGCTGACGCATGGAATATTGACCAGAAGTTGGACCGCGCGATGGACGCGTTACGTTGTCCGCCGGACGATGCGAGTGTCACTACTCTATCGGGAGGTGAACGGAGACGTGTGGCGCTTTGTCGTCTGTTGCTCCAACAGCCGGATGTGCTGCTCTTGGACGAGCCAACGAACCACTTGGATGCAGAGTCCATCGATTGGTTGGAGCAACACTTACAGCAATATGCCGGAACGGTGATCTGCATCACGCACGACCGTTATTTCCTGGATAATGTAGCGGGTTGGATCCTCGAACTCGACCGCGGAGAAGGTATTCCTTGGAAAGGCAATTACTCGTCTTGGTTGGAGCAGAAGACCACGCGTATGGCGCAGGAAGAGAAACAGGCGTCCAAGCGTCGTAAGACCCTCGAACGCGAGTTGGAATGGATCAGGATGGCACCCAAAGCACGACATGCGAAGCAGAAAGCGCGTTTGGAAGCTTACGACCGCATGTTGAATGAGGAACAGAAGACCAAAGAAGAGAAACTCGAGATCTTCATTCCCAACGGTCCGCGTCTGGGTAACAAGGTCATCAATGCGGAGGGTGTAGCCAAGTCGTTTGGTGACCGTCTGCTGTTCGAAGACCTCAATTTCATGTTACCGCCCAACGGTATCGTCGGTGTGATCGGTCCGAACGGTGCCGGTAAAACTACCCTCTTCCGAATGATCATCGGTACGGAGAAAGCGGACAAAGGTACATTCAGTGTCGGCGAAACCGTTAAGATCGGGTATGTGGACCAACAACATACGGATATCGACCCCAACAAGTCCGTTTTTGAGACCATCAGCGGTGGTACGGAGTTTATTCGTGTAGCCGGTCGCGAGATCAATGCCCGAGCCTACTTGAGTCGGTTTAACTTTACCGGTGCTGACCAAGAGAAGAAATGTGGGGTTCTCTCCGGTGGTGAACGAAATCGTCTGCATTTGGCATTGACACTCAAATCCGAAGCTAACGTGCTCCTACTTGACGAGCCGACCAACGATATCGATGTCAATACGCTGCGGGCACTGGAAGAAGGTCTGGAGAACTTTGCCGGATGTGCTGTTGTCATCAGTCACGACCGTTGGTTCCTGGATCGTATCTGCACGCATATCCTGGCGTACGAAGGAGACGGTAAGGTGTTCTGGTTCGAAGGCAGTTACTCGGAATACGAAGAGAATAAGAAGATGCGGCTGGGTGAAGATGCTTGCGAACCCAAACGCGTGAAGTATAGAGGATTAGGTGCTTAGAAGAGTTAGCACATATATTCGGCAACACGGATTATTGGAAAAGGATAAACCTGTGTTGGTAGCGGTCAGCGGTGGTGCGGACAGCGTGTCGTTGTTGGACGTCCTATTACGTGCAGGTTATGCCTGTGTGGCAGCGCATTGTAATTTTGCGTTACGCGGTGCAGAGAGTGACCGCGACGAAGCGTTTGTGCGGGATCTCTGCGCACAATGGAAGGTGGCTCTGGAAGTGATTCGTTTTGATACTCGTTCGTACGCGCGAACGCATAGCGTGAGTATCGAAGTGGCTGCACGGGAGTTACGGTACACTTGGTTCGATGAAGTAGCCAAGCAGCACAGATGTCAAGCTGTCGCCGTAGCCCATCACCAGAACGACCAAGCCGAGACGATCTTGCTGAACTTGCGTCGCGGAACAGGACTCAGAGGATTAGCCGGTATGCGTCCGAAAAGTACTAACCCCATGGTGGTAGATGGTGTACCGATCGTGCGTCCGTTACTCTGTACCACCCGCGATTATATTGAACATTATCTAAGGGACAAACGGCACCTTAGTTGGGTAACCGACAGCACGAACAGTGACACTACGATCACCCGTAATGCGGTACGCGAACAACTCCGTTCGTACACCAAAGCGGAGATCGAACACATTGCCCAAACGGCAGAGTATGTACAGGGCTATGTGGATATGATAGAGAACAAGAATACCCGCGAAGCAGGGATAGCAAAACTGCACGAGGAACTTCGCGCGTATAATTTTGCGGAAATAGATAAGATTTACGATGCCTTGCAAAAGGGCGAAGGAGGTAAGGTTTTCACTTCCAAGACCCATCAGGCTGTCATACGAAAAGGTAAATTATGCGTCACTACGGTATCATAGGATTTCCGTTGCATCACTCCTTCTCGGCGAAATACTTCAACGAGAAATTTGCAACAGAACGCATCGATGCGGAGTACTCGTTGTACCCAACGGAAGTTGAAAGTTTAAAGTTGAAAGTTGAAGATTTATTATCCTCGCTGGACGGCTTCAATGTGACTCTTCCGTACAAACAGGCGGTCATTCCGTTCCTGGAGCGACTCGACGAAACAGCACAAGCGATCGGTGCGGTAAATGTGGTGTACCAACGCGTAGGATATAATACAGACTGTATCGGTTTTTTGGAATCCATGCGTCCGCTCATGCGGAACTATGACAAGCAAGCGCTCGTACTTGGTACCGGCGGTGCGTCTAAAGCGGTGTGTTACGGTTTGCGTAAGTTAGGCATCACCCCTACCCTGGTCAGCCGGACGCCAAAAGCAGGACAGTTGGGTTATACCGACCTGACGCCGGAGATCATGGCTACCCATACGATCATTGTCAATTGTACACCGCTCGGCATGTATCCGGATGTGGATAATTGTCCCGACATCCCGTACAAGCATATTTCGGCACGACATTTGTTGTATGATTGTATCTACAATCCGGAAGAGACCCTCTTCTTGCGCCAAGGTCGCGCACAAGGGGCCCAAACCAAAAACGGTATGGAAATGTTGACCGGACAAGCGAAAGCAGCGTGGTCCATTTGGAATAAAGAGTGAAAGAATTAAAGAGTTAAAGAATTAAAGAGTTAAAGATATGAAACGCTTATTTTTGTTGCTCATTGGAGCATGGTTGGTGTGCACGATGCACACACAGGTGGTGAAACAGAATGAACCGGCACTGGTTTATTACAGTCCGAAGACCACCGTTGTATTGGACTTTACCTACACCGTAGAGACTTTCGAACCGGGTATATACGCCCAGTACGCAGAAGCGATGTTGGGTGCCACGGACGCTGTGAAGGAGAATAAGAAAGTGCATACGCTGGACAAAGTGCAGATCCTTACTTCCACCGCGGCTGACTATAACCGTCCGCATAAGATCACGGCCGAAGGTGGTATCCCGATGTTACTCACCATCAACGAGAAAGGACTGCTGACGGGTTATAATATGCCTGCTGCACAGGAGAAGAAAGAGAACCGCAAAACGGGTTTCAATCCGGATAACGACAAGTCTTCTCGTACCATCAAGAATAAAGTAGCTCCTTATCCGGAAGAGGTACTCAAAGCCGCTACACCGGTGGCCCAAGCTCATGAAGTAGCCAAGCAGATCTTCCATCTGCGTGAGACCCGTATGTACTTGCTCAACGGCGAAGTGGAACATGCGCCGGCTGACGGAGAGTCCATGAAACTTGTGTTGGCCGAACTGGACAAACAGGAAAAGGAGTTGACCGAACTCTTCATGGGTAAAAAGACCCGCAAAACGAACCATCAGCAGTTCCGTCTGTTGCCGGATACCGAAACAGAGTTCTATTTCTTCTCTGAAGAGAACGGTTTTACCGACGCAGAGAATATCGATGCCGATACGATCAAGGTCAACCTCGCTCCGCAGTACCAGACGCTGCTCCCTCCGGTTGTGTTGAGTAAGAAACAGAAAGCACCGGCTCTGTCGCAGATCGTATATAACCTGCCGGGAACATGCGAAGTGAAGGTAGTGTACAAAGACAATGAACTAAGAAAGCGCACGCTCTCGATTGCCCAATTCGGTGTCGATGTACCGCTTAGTCTGGACCTTTTCACCGGTGCTACCCTGCCCGTGATTCTCTTCGATGAACGAACCGGAAACATCAGATCAATTACTAAGTAATTGATATTTAAGATTTTAGATTTAAGATTTATGATTTCAAATTTTAGATACATATTCGTCTTTTGTCTATTGTCCTTGGTCCTTTGTCCTGTAAAGGCGCAAGAACTCAATTGTACCGTCACCATCAATACGGACGCGATAGAGGGTTCGAACAAGCAGATTTACGAGACGCTGAAGGCCTCCATTGAGGAATATGTGAACCATAATAAATGGACCAACATGACCTATGCCGAGCATGAGAAAATCGAATGCTCCATGCTTTTGGTGGTCAAATCCAGAGCGGAAGACCTTTTCCTATGCGACATGACCTTGCAGTGCCGTCGGCCGGTGTATGGTACCACTTACACCACGCCACTCATCAACTTCGTGGACCGCAATTTTAACTTTGCCTACCAGGAGTACGACCGTATCGAGCATCAGCAGGATAATTTTTCCACCAATCTCTCGGCGATGTTGGCGTACTACTGTTACCTCATCATCGGTCATGACCAGGATAGTTTTCAGCGCCTGGGTGGTACGCCGTTCTTCCAGCAATGCGAACAGATCGTGAACACTTGTCAGTCCGTATCGATGGGAGAACAGGAACAACGGGGATGGTTGGCTTTTGAGAGTAACAGAAACCGCTATGCGTTGACCAATAACCTCATTGACGAGGCGTTCAAGAAATACCGCAATTATTACTACGAGTACCATCGTTTGGGTTTGGACGAGATGGTGAATAATGTAGCTAACGGTCGTGCCCGCATCGCACAAGGCATGCCGGTGTTGCGCGAGGCCTATCGTGCCCGTCCTGCTACCTATGTCATCAATACTTTCCTCGATGCCAAAGCCGATGAACTAGTGGATATCTTCCGCAAAGGAACGGACAAAGAGAAGAAAGAGGTGTACGAGATCCTGATGGATATCGACCCCACCCGACAGGAGACCTACGAACGAATCAAACAATAATGCTAAAGCATTTACACATACAAAACTACGCCCTGATCAGTCATCTGGACATCGATTTTGAGGATGGTTTCTCGGTTCTCACCGGTGAGACCGGTGCCGGTAAGAGTATCATCCTGGGTGCGCTGGCCCTGGTGCTTGGTGCCCGCGCGGACAGCAAAGCGATCACAGA
>Ga0247611_10003600_pt1 | contig 22698 bp, 41 predicted proteins | sample 177DNAGHGhighgp2_FD_192422 | JGI IMG/M metagenome (GOLD analysis project Ga0247611, IMG submission 192422) | Sheep rumen microbial communities from Palmerston North, Manawatu-Wanganui, New Zealand - 1770 DNA GHGhigh gp2 | ecosystem: Host-associated > Mammals > Digestive system > Stomach > Rumen... | reverse complement strand
ATATATTTGGCAGAAAATATAGATAGTTGGAAAAGTTCTAATAATGATTGTTATAGAATATCAACTAAAAACCTTAGCATTGCTGATTTTACAAGCACAGGTGAAAATCTTGATGAAGTCCTATATTGGGGAAAGATTGATGATAAAATAATGATTTCAAAAAATGATATTGAATTAGTTGAGGAGGAATAAAATGACAGACCATATTGTTTATGTTAAATGGATTGATTCTGGTTATTCATTACTTGCAGACAGGTGGCAGGATGTTGATGATGTAAAGAATCTTAAAGATGAAATCAAGCCGATTGAAACAGTTGGTTTTCTTCTTGAAGAATCTGCTAATTATCTTATTCTTGCACAGTCTTACTCTTGTAGTGAGAACTCTGTAAGAGGTGGGTATATCATTTATAAAAAGAATATTTTGGAAAGAAGAACTGTTAAATGATTCTGACAAGAATTCGAAGTTTGAACTAAGGAGATTAAATTGAGTGACAATATTTTAGCAGTTCCAGTTGAGCATATTGTTCAAGAGGTAATCTGCATCCACTGTAAGAAAAGATTTATTGATGTAAGACCAACAAGTTTATGGCTGAAAGATTGTCAGTGTCCTAAATGTAAAAGAACAGGTTTTCTAATTGCGACAGGACAAATTCTCGATGATGAAGATACGGATTCTGCCGATAAATAATTGAGGTATTTTATGAAGTTGTATGAAAATATTATGTTAGTACTGTTTTTACTTTTGTTTCCTTTGCATTTGGCTGTACAAAGATGTTTTTACAATAAATGTAATCCAGATAGTAGGATGGAGTATGGTTGTACTAGACTTTGTTATTAGAAAAAAAAATTATTGAAAGCGATAAATAAACGAGGTGTTATATGCATAAGTGGTTTCACAATAGAATAGAAAGTATTAAAAATGAAAAGCATCTTGGAAAGATTATTTTAATACATATCATATTGATTCTATTACATATAATGACTTCAATACAGTATCACATTGAGTATCACGCAGATTTAAGAGTTGCAGGCTGCGTGCTCATAATCTTAATTTCATTTTTATTTGGAAGAAAAGGTTATGCTTTTGCAATTTTAATTTACTCTTGCTCTCTTGTGTATGTAAATAATTTTTATAATTATGGTTCAGCATTTTTCTTAATAATTGCTTACAGTGCATATCCAAAAATCAAACCGCAAGCAACGATTCTATTCTTACTTAATATGCTTTATTCGCTTTCAATTCAAAGCCTTCCTGCAACATCAGCAGGATTCCAGTTGTGTTATTGGCAAATGTATGAAACAATTAAGGAATGGTTGTTTACAGTAAATTATGCTGTAACACTTAATTTGACTGACTCTGAAAGACAGATTCTCGATTTGAAATTGCAGGGTAAGATGCAGAAAGAAATCGACTTGTACTCACCGCAGACTATCACTGCAAAGATGAAGTCAGCAAGAGAACGTAATCTCTGCGAAACAACAGAAGAACTTATAGCGAAGTATGCTAAGGAAAAAGAAAATGGATGACATTGATAAGCAATTTGAAGAACTTATGAAATATAAAAAAGTAGACTTGGCTCAAATGATAGTTTTACAGCGAATAAGCGTTGAAACTCTTAATGGTATTATTGAAAAATTGAAACGGTGTGGTAACTGTGAACATTATTTATGCGGTTTATGTGAAGCCAACGATAATGCTGACGTGAAAGCAGATAAAGCCCCTTGTAAAAAATGGAAAATGTATAATGATTCAAAGGAGAAAGAACAATGATATTTAAGGCATTAAAGTCTCAGTTATTATTTGAAAAAGAACTAATGTCTGTAGATAAAGAAATGAAGAAAGCAGGAGTTAAAAATCAAGCAAAGTATTATACACCTGTTTTTGACGAAAAAGGAGATTTTCATCACTGGATGAAAAAGGAGAAAGAACAATGGGTGACGCTAATGAACATTCAGAATTGTATGATGAATGGATTGCAAATGTAGATAAGGCTATTTCCGAGTCAACAAGCCCCTCACCTAAAGGAAGAGGCTTGTGAGTTATAATCTCACAACTCGAAGAAATCAAAGCTGGTGAGAAAACTACGACTTCGTGAACTTCACTTCACCATTGCCATTCAGTATTCCGGCCTGTCGTAAAACTTCACAGCACAAACCAAGATTGGTTCGTACAGCATCTCTTATTTCTGTTATCTGTACATTAATTTTATTCAAGTCACTATTATCATCTATAGTCTTGATATAATGCTTTACAGCAGCATCAATAAATACAGCTATATTCCAATCGCCCTTGTGTTCAACAATGGCATCATAAGTAGAAGGGTATATATTTACCGTCTTCTGCGTTTTTTCTGTTTTCTTAATATCATTTGGTTCACTCATAATCTAATCATAAGTCATCATATTAAAATAGTCAACATTAAACACATTACTTAAGTGTAATTATGCTTTACAACACATAGTTTATGTGTTATTATAAATGCAACAAATGTTATACTGAAATTAACGTTTGTGTTTTTGTATTTTATATTCAATATCAAGAGTAATGATGATTAGCTGCGTTTCACCATTGCTTTTATGTAATGGACTTCTTATGAAGTTCAAGCCCTTTCACAACGCAGCAGTGAAAGGGCTTTTTTTTTGGAGTGAAATAAAATGACAAAGGAAGTGAATGAGGACTTAATTATAAAAGCCTTTCTGTATGATAAAAAATCTTATGCTGTTATAAGCAAAGAGTTTGGAATATCTTCAAGAAAAATAAGAAACGTTTTGTATAAAAACAATATATTTCCTAAGTCTAATCATAATATGTTGGTTACAGATGAAGTTATCATAGATGAATATGTGAATAAAGAAAAAACGTTATTACAAATGCAAAGAGAACTCCATACTAATAGACCCTATCTTGAAAAAGTCCTTTTTTCTCACGGCATTCAATTACGCTCAAGAGTTACTATAAAAATTGGAGACAAATTTAACAATCTTACAGTTATAGAAAGACTTGCAAATCAGAAGCAGCATCCAATGTTTTTGTGTAGGTGTGACTGTGGTAAAACACGCAAAGTACTAGGTCAAAATCTAAAAAGTGGCAGGGTAAAAGACTGTGGTTGTATATCACAGGAAATAAGGAAACTTAATATAAGCAAAAATAACAAAACCCACGGTTTAAGTAAGACTAAATTATATAGTTGTTGGACTGGGATGAAATCACGATGCTTTAGAGAAAAAGATAAAGAGTATAAAAATTATGGGGGAAGAGGAATTGTAGTATGTGAAGATTGGATTCATAATTTTGAAAACTTTTATAACTGGGCAATTAACAATGGTTATAAAGAAGATTTATCAATTGATAGAATTGATGTTAACGGAAATTATGAACCATCAAATTGTCGTTGGATATCTATGGCAGAACAGTCTTATAACAAAAGAAATACAAGGAAAATTTATTATAAAGGTATTGGAAAGACTGCAAGTGAATGGAGTAAAATTTTTAACATTAAGAGCTATAAAATATATAACAATGCTAAATCACATAACTGGCAATTAGAATCTTTTGTTAAAGTAAACAACGTAAACGTGGAGGGATATAATGTCTAAGATTAGTTTCAAGGCGATTCCTAAAAAATTCAATAATGGATGTTATTTGTTGCTTCCTGCTACACCACAAGACAGAATTTGCTTAAATAGTTTTTGTGATGAAATAGGACAGACATATATTACTGTTACGGCAAATAGAAATCGTGGTACTAAAAGTTATGATCAAGTTAAGACCATTTTTGCTTTAATAAATATACGTTTCTTTATAAATCACAACAGGTATCCAACTGACACAGAACAGGCTAAAGAATATTCTGATTTACTATGGTTATATGCTGATAGGCAGCCGGTGGCACAAGGTAGTGAAGATACAGCACCTGTTTCTTTGTCAGAAATGTCAAAATCTCAGGCAGCATCTTTTATTGGTTCTATTATCGCTGAATTATATGAGTTCATGGGAAACGGACTAACTGACTCAATGCAAGTTGAACTTAAGGACATATTTGAGTCATTTCAAGCTGCAAACGGACAGGGAGTAGGTAATCCTATAGATTATGATAAAGATGGCAACTTACTTACAATGGATGAATGGCGTAAGAAAAACCATTTTTCGTTTGCATCTGGTGTGGTAACTGAGGATTTGCAGCTTCATCATATAATGACTAGAAATTCCAAGCCGCAGTTAGCAGATGTTGCATGGAACTGGATTATGCTTACTGATTATGAGCACAACAGAATCATTCATGCTAAAGGTGGTTGGCAGAAGTTTATTGAATTATTCCCACACTGTGCACCAAGAATTAAGAACGCTTATGACATGGCCCATGAGATGTATCCTCACGAAATACAAGTGGCTTTAATCAAACTTGGTCTTATTAATGAGTATTCAGATAAGGTTACTACTGAGAGTGCTGAACCTAACTTTGACAGTATGGAACCAGTTGTAAAAGATAATTTGACAACTGACGGAGAATATACAGGAGATATTTTTTAATTGCTAAAGAGCAAGAAATTTTCTTGCTTTAACTGGAGAATGTAAATATGGCATATAAGGCATATAAATACAGAATCTATCCTACTCAGAAACAAGCAAAACTGATTAATAAGACAATCGGTTGTGTTAGATTCGTATATAATGCCTTACTTGCAGATGCTAAAAAGCAGTATGAGGAAACTGGTAAGTCAAAGATAAAGACACCTGCAAGCCTTAAAACTGAATCTGAATGGCAGTCTCAATGAATCGAGAAAAGTTGTGGGATTATAACTCACAAGCCCTTTCCTTTAGTTTGGGGTTGTTGACTCAATACGTTTAAGTTCATGGCAACTAATTACTTTTCCGCCCTTAAATATACTGCCAACATCCACAGGATCAAGAAGAACATAATCCTCAGTACGCTTAGCAAATTCATGGTCTTCTTGGATTTCAATTGTTACAAGCCATTTTTTCTTATTTATCATCGTCCTGTCCTTTTCCTTGCCTCAAGGAATCGTTTTACATCTTTCATATAATAGACAAACTTCATTCCCATTCTTATCTTAGGGATGTCTTTTGGAATGTTGCCATTTGGCTCAATTCTGAGATATTCACGAAGTTCATTTTCCGTCAGTACATAATCACCACTTTCATACACTTCATCAATCTGTTTCTCCATATTAAGAAGATACATAATCTGATTACGGATTTCATTCTTCTTTTCAAACATATCCTCTTTTGTTAAATGAAACCCTCTTGTGTAATCTTTTGGAACCTGGAATGGTTCTTCTACTTTGCCGTCTGGCATATTTTCTCCTTATAATAAAAATTGCCGTCTGTCCGGCTGCCAATAGTCTAGTTCCTATTTGCCAATAATTGTTCCAAGGAGACCTATATGGAAAGGCCGTATAGCGTTTGTCGGACTTAGCACCGACTTGTGGGCCTATGGCTCCCACTTAGCACTATGCAACGCCACATTTCGCAGTCATTTTACCCATGACTGGGTGTAAAATAAGCCTAAAGATGGCAAACAACAGAATCCTTCCCTATTCTCTGTTGTGTAGAGGCAAATGAACGAATCGAACGTTCTGGAAAGGAAATCGTGATATACAATCCAGTACACCAGTACAATGCCAAAAGAAAGAGGTTGCAGACATTCGTGTGATTTTACACACATCTTCTTGTGGAAACGCACAAGTGTTTTAACACCGCACAAGCGGCTATTCAAACTATCAAGCCTGTAACCTCATCTGACAAACGTGTTGTACCCATTTGTCAGCAAGCAGTAGGTCTCTTCTACTGCCAAATTAGGGGAGTGTTATCTTTTTAGTCGGACTCACACAAACGACATTCGGTGTAACTCGCCGATAAGTTTTCTAAATATGGAGTTAGAATGAAAAGCAGTTATTGTCTGCCATTACGCCTTTTTAACTTCATTCGTTTCCTTTTTCTTAATAATTGTAGGTAAAATGGAAATAACAATTACAACAAGACCTGCTATCAGCGTCATAATCGAAGTAATCTTTTCTTCAGTTACACCTGCAAATACAAGTATCATAGAACCAATAATTACACCTGAAATCGAACCGTAAAGTTTCCAGTCTTTCTTTTCTGCTTTCTTTACTGTTCCGATAACAGCAAGTGCAAGACCTACTGCAAGTCCAGCAAGCTGAATAAAATCAGCATGTGGCACGCCTGTAAACTGAGCAACAATTGTAGCGGCGATCAAAACCGCAACACCAAGATAAATTAAAATGTTCTTCATGAGAAATTAACGTGCGTAAACCCCTTGCTTTAGCTTGGGAAGAAAGCACGTTTTCACCTCCTGTAAATATCCGTTTTTACGGATAAGTATTTTTAAGTTTTTACAATTTGCGGACTTAGAAACAGAAACTCCGTCTAATGTTCGCAAGTCAAAATAACCAGAACTCCTTCTTCCAAAAATAAAACACTTTTGATTATTGAACTTTACCTTATCGAATAATCTGAAGCCTTTTACTTCGAAAGGAGCCTGATTAAGTTTCTTTTTGCCACCTTTAAGAATATTAGCTTTATGTATCTGTCTGTTCTGGCAGCGTACTTTCTTCTGATAAAACACATATCCTAAAGGTTTTACTAATGGATTGCCACTGATACAACGAGCATCTATATAATGATCTTTAGGCAGATTGTTTTTAATGCGAGTATTTTTTGTAATATAACCATAGGTCATGCTTACATTGTCATACAATGCTTTTAATCTGTTATATAAAGCCCATCTCATAATACCCATAAATGTTGCATCCTTAAATGACATTCCTCGTTTGGCATTTTTAGGTAATTGAACGGCCCCTTTATGATAACCTTTATGACAAGTTTCACACAAAGTAATAAGATTGTTCGGAGCATTACCGCCTGTCTTTCTGGACTCGATGTGATGTACATTTAGTACAGAATCTTTAGATTTACCTTTACAGCACTGACAGGTATGGTTATCTCTGAACAATACATATTCTCGCACATTCCAAAAACCTAACTGTTCTCCTTGCTGATACTGTTCGTTATGAATATCAGGATTCTTAATCTTCTGAATATCAAAAGAAGCAGTTTCAACAATTAAGTTTTTAACAGGAAGAATCTTATACACATTCTCAATTACTCTAAAATGAGTTTGAATCTTGTGTTCAACAGAAGGAGCAAGCCAACCTTTATTCTTAGAATGAACACGATTATTAAACCGTGCCTGTCTGTATCTAAGGCGGTTTCTTCTTATTCTTCTGTTCTGTCTTCGCGTTGCAAGTAAGTCAACAATATCATTTCTAAGTGTTACATCTGCTGCATATAATTCTTTTTCAGAAGTTGTAGCACTCAATCCGATATGTTTGCTTCCTGCATCAACACCAAGAGTTATCTCCTGTTTATAACCTGATGAACCGTATAACAATTTGATTGTAAACGGCTCCCTACGAACTACTACGGCTTTCTTCTGTTTAAGAAGTAACCGAGCTTTCCTTTCTGAACACGGCATTAAAGGTTGTCCGTGTTTGTTCAAAACGTAAACTAGCATTTAGTTTACCTCCATGAAATGAAGTTGACGGTCTTAGACAATGTTATTCTGTGGTTTTAAGCAAGCAACACTGTTCCTACCACTCAGAACTGTTTAATCACTTACCGCAGAGCAGTGGACGAGACCGAATATCCACTGGTGCCTATGCATTCACAGATAACGTAGTGCTCGAAGCACTTAGTCTAGTCAACAAGAGCTTTTACAAGCCCCTTCCATTAGTGGGTGGTTGTTGACGTTTAATCCTCCAAAGATTAATATAGTTATATTTTACACGGACAAAACAACTCCCTTAAATTTTATACACCTTAATAAAACTGTTGTCTTTCCATTTATTTGCTATTTCAATTATTATTTCTGCGTCTGATTTAGGTTCTTCTCTTGGATTTAATTGACGCTCTTTTGTAACTACATCCGCGACTAATTTGTAAAGTATTTTGGAAACACTATCGCACAATCTAAAGTATTCATCATCACTAACGTTCTCACTGAGAACACTGCTAAATTTATCTGTGATAATTGCTTCCGTATCTGATACTTCTACCTGATATTTTCTAAGTGCTATTTCTGCAGCACGTTGTGCAGATATTTCAAGATTGTTCCATTTGATGATTACACTTATAGGAACATTGTATATTTCAGAGCATTGTTTAGGAGATAATCCAAGTTTTATATCCTGGCAAACCTTTGCCTGTAATTCTTTTGTATATCTCAACCCCCAACCTCATTTATAAATGTTTCATTAATATCAGAAAGAGCATCTCGTATTTTAGAATAGTTTTTCTGGCAATGTTTTGAATAAAACCAAACACACCACAAATTTCCTATTCTATTTATCCGTGCGAATACTCTTTCTGATGTTGCTATAATAAAGGAGTTTTCAAAAAGTTCATCATTGAAAACTCCTAAATGTTTGTTATTCAATCAAAGTTCCTTTGAAAGTACTAAGAAGAATACTTACTTGTTCTGGTAATTTAAAATGGGATATCTTCGGGAAAATCTTCATCTGGAGAAAAGTCTGACTGAGCAGGAGTAGAGTTCGTATTAGTATTTGTACTCTGACTTGTGCCGCCATCTTTCTTTCCGCCGATAAGTTCAACATGATCTGCAATAAGAGAAATAGCAGACTTTTTCTGTCCATCTTTTTCCCAACGGTCCTGCTTTAAATGGCCATCAATACATACCTGCTGACCCTTTTTGAGATAAGGCTTTAAATTCTCTGCCTGTTTACCCCAAAGAGTAAATGTAAAGAAACTTACCTCATCTACCCACTTGTCACCCTGTTTTTTAACAGAGTTTACAGCAATGCTGATGTTGGCTTTTGCCTGACCATTTCCAACATATCCAAAACTTCTTTCATCTGCACCTACATCCTGTGTAAGTCTTCCAATAACTACTACATGGTTAAGATTCTGACTCATTTTTTTTCCTCTTAGTAAATTTTCTTTGCTTTTTTATGAGAGTTACAGAGAGTTGCCCTCTTGTCATCGTAACTTCTTTTTGTAATTGCAAGGTTCTTGTAGAACACTGCATTATTCAACCAACTGAAAAAACGTGTGTCTTTCTTCACGGTTTACTCCTCATCACGAAGGAAATTTTTTCCAGAATCTTCTTCAAACTTTTCCTTCTTTTCTTCTTTCTGAGGCTTCTTTTTTGTAGCCTCAACCTTTGGCTCTACTGTTTTTTCAACAGTGCCTGGCTTGTCGATTTTCATGTTTTCCTCCAATCAACGATTATCGCCTGACCCACTGATTACTCCGCGAGCCTTGCGACTTGTCAGTTTTTCAATATTTGCAGCCATTACTTCTTCAAGAGTTAAACCTAACTGTGTAGAAAGTTCAGCTACAAACCACATAACATCACCAAGTTCTTTTTTAATCGCATCCCTGCGTTCTGAATCAATGTTACCGTTACAGTCTCTTACAGCCTTTGCATATTTACCTGCAACTTCACCGGCTTCTTCAGCCAATGCTAATGCAGGATAAACATAATCAAGAGTGCGAGTAAACGACTGGTCTCCAGCAGTTTCATAGATTACAGGTGAAGGGTAGATTGCGAACTTGTGAGCTTCAATCTGAAATTCATTTGCTTCCATTAAATAACTTCCTTATGGCTTTTTCTTACAGAACTGCCACTGTTCTTAATGTCTTCACAAATTTCAGATTCAATGAAGTAAATGCGTTTACCGAGTTTGTGATGACGGATAACGCCTTTACGAGTCCACTGCCAAAGTGTGACAGTAGAAATATCAAATTTCTCCATCACTGCTGCTCTTGGAATGAACTCAACTCCATCTATAATAAGGGAGCCTTTTGTCATAAAAATAACTTAAATTACCGATGTATTAATTATAAGATAACAATTGTTATGTTGTCAATAACTTTTAATTTTAGCAAAATAATAATAATAATTGTCATAAAGAAAATTATTGACAATATAATAAATGTTATATTATACTAAACATATACATTAACAAAAGTTATATTAATTATAACTAAGTTAATGATTTTGCAACTATGCTCAAATAGTAAGGGATTACCGATTTTTTTTTAATCTGAAAAATTATTATACCACTGCAACGGTGGGAATTAAAGCTCGTGGAGAGAATGTAAGACCTCAAGATGTGAATCTGAATGGCAATCTCAATGAATCGAGAAAAGTTGTAGGATTATGACCTACAAGCCCCTTCCTTTAGGTGGGGGTTGTTGACCAAAATTCGTAAGATGTCGTCTTCCGAGACGATTCGGAAAGTTTTTGATGTTATGAAATTTTACAGTAGAGATATTTATAAAAAACAACACCAGAAATCATATCTCAAGCCATTTATTACTGGTGTTATTTGTGGATTCATCTTAACTGTAATTTTAATGAACATAATCTAGGAAAAGTAGCTCAGAAGGCTAGAGCAGTGGATGGTGTACAACATTCATAATGTCGCAGGTTCAAATCCTGCCTTTTCCGTTATCCATCCGTAACCTCTCCGCGGATGGAACAAGGCTAAACTACCGCTGTGATACCGTGACGGACTTGTCTGATATGTCGTTGACAGAGAGATAGGTGAAAACGGTATATCTTTTTGCGAGGATACGAATGGAATTAAAAAATGCCGTGACAGTTGCCGAACTTGTTACTGTACTTCAGACTTGGGCACACGAAGGTCACGCTGAAGATATAATTGGAGCACAACTTTATGATGGTGCTTATCGTATAAAAGGTATTACAAAATATGAACACGCAGGTTTGTGTTTTATTAATCTGGAGCCGCTATCAAATGAACGAAAAACTATATGAAGCACTTGAACGCCTTTCAATTATGACTGTTGATGGAGGTCTTGATGATGTAACTGCTCTTAAGAAAATCCAGGAACAGTACGGAAGAAAAATTGCAGTAGAACTATGGGAGAAATTTTGTAAATGAGCAAAGGAAAATCTTACGCTTGTAGAGATAGAAAAGAAAATAATCTAAGACCTGGAGATTTTTATCCAACTCCTGTCAGCCTTGTAACCTGTGCAAAAGACTTGTTTTATTCAGTTCTTCCACAGAAAGCAATTATTACAGAACCTTGCTGCGGTAATGGTCAAATTATAAAAGGCTTGAAACAGCTCGGATTTGAAAGATTTATTGAAAACGACTTGTACAACGAACGTACAGATATTCTTCATAATGACATTCTCACTACTGATCTTGATAAGTGGGCCTCTAAATATGTAATTACAAACTTTCCATTCAGTAAATGGGATGAATGTGTAAAAGCATTTCTTGCTAAAGAAGAGTTGGAAGTGCTGATTACAATAGGCAGATTAAATTATCTTTCTACTCAGTCTCGTCTTGAACTTGGTCTTTGGGAGCATCTAAAAGAGGTGCATATATTCTCAAGATATATTGATTACAGAACACCAGAACGTGATGATGGTCAATTTAATGTGGGATGTATGTCCACTGGATTCTTTTTATTTACAAAAGAACTTGTAGATGCACCTATAATAAAATTTATTGATGTTCAAAAGTACGCAACATTAGGGAGTTTTAAGGATTAAATGAAATACGATATTAAAACTAATTTACCAAGCGGCAAAAGAGTTGCAGGTATATATAAAATTGAAAATTTAATTAATCATAAAGTGTACATTGGTCAATCTTTAGATGTATACAGACGTTTTATCGCTCATATAAATGCAAAGGATACTACGAAATTTCACAACAGTCTAAGAAAATATGGATACAAAAATTTTTCTTTTGATCTTATCAAAGAAACGTATGATTTAAATTACTGGGAATATATCTTAGTGAAGTTGTATAAGGCAACGGACGAACGCTATGGATATAATATGGTCGAAGGTGGAAAGTCAGATAACTGGGGATATGTTAATGATTTAGTACACAAAGGTATTATTAAGCCTTACAAAATGACTGAAGAACAAATAAAGAAACGACAACAGGCTAGATTTGGATTAAAAGTATCGCCAGAGGGTAGAAAAAGTTTATCTATGAAACTTAAACGATATACAGAAGAACATCCAGAAGTTGTTTATAAAAGGGTAAAGTGGATATATGAAATGTCAGAAGAAGAGAAGAAAGCATACAGATTAAAACAACAGCAAAGTAATCCTAGAAGAAAAAGTGTTAAATGCGTTGAGACTGGAGAAATTTACTTATCTGAAAGAGAGGTTCGTGATGAGTTAAAAATAGGACACTATACATTGCATAAATTATTAGAACAAAACATTGAACACAAGGGAAAACATTATGAATATTGTAGTTAATTTTGCTATGTCAACCGCTTGGTTTCTTTTTACTAAAAAAGAAGTTGAAGCACCAATCATTAAATTCGTTAATGTACAGAAATATGCAACTTTAGGAAATATAGAGGAGTAAAAATGGAATACGACAGCACAAAAGACACTGCTGAACATATAGTGAATGTAAGACGCTATATTCTTTACTGTACAAATGAACTTAACAAAAGGGCCAGAGATCACGACCACGATAAGATTGATAATCCTACTGAAAAGGCTCTTTTTGATGAGTACACTCCAAAATTAAGAAATTGTACTTATGGCTCTGAAGAGTATCAGTATTATCTCGAAAACTTGAAAGAAGGTCTTGCAATACATTACGCGAACAACAGACATCACCCAGAACATTTTGAAAACGGAATGAAGGGAATGAACCTGATTGATATCGTTGAAATGTTATGTGATTGGAAAGCTGCTTCTGAACGTCATGCTGACGGAGATATTTTTAAATCAATTGAAATTAACCAGAAACGCTTTGGATATTCAGAAGATATTAAGTGGCTGTTGCGTAATACAGCAACACTTCTTGTTGATAATGTTAGGAAGGAATAGTTGTGACTTATAAAGTTGTCTATGAATTTCATAAAAATGAGGGGAAAGCAAAGTCTGCTCTTAAAAAGATACCAAAAGACTTTTCTAAACCTCATATTTACAAAATGATAAACGGAACATTTGCTGTTCTTGCCGGTGAGTACGACAGATTGGATTGGGCTGAAGCGGCAGTAAAGAAACTTTATAGGGAATCAGACAGAAAACTGCCGAATCTTTAGTTCGGCAGATGAATGTCTTAAAATAATACTTTACAAATACTTTCACTTATTATATAATTCAAATTAAGGATAAATATAATAAATATGATTAAGGCTTATGAATACAGAATATATCCAACTCCTCAACAAGAAGAATTGTTTAATCAAACGCTCGGATTATGCAGATTGTATTGGAATATAGTTGTATTCAATAAGAATCAAAATCACGATATGCAAATCGAAGGTTATAAACCTACTTTTCAGAAGTATAAACCTGAAGCATTAGAGTGGATAAAAGATTCTGCTTGTTCAATTCCACTTGCTCAGATGTGGTCTGATATAAGAGCCGCATATACAAACTTTTTTAAGAGTTGTAAAGGACAAAGAAAAGGAAAGTTTTCTAATCCACCTAGATTCAAAAGTAAAAAGAATCCTAAAGATAGTTTCAGATATTCTTGTTCAAACTGTAATCCTAAAATTGATAAAAATGGACTATGGGTTACAAATAAAATAGGTTATCTTGATATACGAGCAAGTTGTAGATTCTGTGAAGGTAAATGGAAAAACATCACTTTCAGAAGAACTTCTACAGGAAAGTGGTTTGTTAAAATCTGTGTAGAAAAGAAAGATGAACCTAAAATACATAATGGAAAAGCAATAGGAATTGATTGGAATTGTGATGATAATGACTTTATCTCAATGTCTGATGGTACGAAAATCAAGTGTCCAAGATTTTTGAGAAAGAAGGAAAAACAGTTAGCACATTACCAGAAAGAACTTTCAAGAAGGTTTATTAAAGGTAAAGAAGTTCAATCAAACAACTATTATAAAACCAAAATGAAAGTTGCTAAGCTACATGAAAAAGTATCTTGGCAACGAAAAGATTGGTTACATAAAGTTAGCAGAGATTTAGCCAACAAGTATGAATATGTGATTGTAGAGAATATTAACCTGCAAAATATGGCAGAAAATCTCAATCACGGAAAAGCTGTTGGCGACCAAGGTTTCGGTATGCTAAGAGATATGCTTGCATACAAGACAACCTTGATTAAAGTTTCTGCTAAGAATACATCTAAAACTTGTTTTGATTGTGGATATATTAATCCAAAAGTAGTCTTGGGTGTAAAACAATGGGTATGTCCTGTTTGTGGTGTAAACCATGACAGAGATATAAATGCTGCCAAAAACATCTTGTATAAAGGTGTGACTAGTCTTGGCATAGTAGGAAGGGAACTATCCGAAATTAAAAATGCTTCTGGAGAACCACGCTGTTCTATGAAGGAAGAAAGTTCTGAATCATCTGAGCATATTGCTTAATAAATTCAGAATCTGCTCGGTTTTTAGCCGAGCAGTAGTTCAAACTGGCTATTGCAGAAGGGTTTACAGTCACTCATATCACTTCTTCTACAGTAAATGACGTAATGTACGTATATCACTTTTTGGAAAAGGAGATTAAATAAAAATGAGACCAGATTTAGAGCTTGTTATTGAAAACGATGGCACAGAAGGAGCAATTAGATTTCTTCAAAATGTAGGTGCAAATGGAATATGGCTTGGTAAGGACGAATGTACTGCACTTGCTGAACTTTTACAGAAACTCAAGGAAGGTAATTAATGAAATTTCTTTACACAGATGTCCACGGTTTTAAGCCTGCTATTGCCGGTGTTAGATTACCAATGAGCAAAAATCTTGAAGACGCTTTATCAAAAATGGACAGTTATACAATAGGTGATAATTATTTCTTTATTGGTCCAGATGATATGCGTATCTGTAAAAATCTTATTAGAGAAGATGAAAACAAAGGCGTTTGTCAGCCTAATTCTAAGTTCCTTCAGATGATTGAAGTATGGGTATGTGTAGAAGCACCTCTCTCGTTTTGGCGTGAAGCTGACACCTATAGACATTCAGTAAAAAATTCTACGTCTACAATGCACCGTATTCAGGAATACATTATTGATGAAACTTGTTTTGAACTAAAGCCAAACGGAAAGATTTCAAGTCTTATTGATATACAGAAACTTGAAGAAACTCGCCAGAAGTATAACGAAACTCGTGATAAAAACCTTTGGTATGACTTGATTTATGGACTTGGTGATTCCTGGCTGCAGACTCGTATGTGGCACTTCAATTACGCTACTCTCCGTAATATGTATAAATGGCGTTGTGAGATTCCTCATAAACAGAACTGCTGGTCCGGCAAAGATAATCCAGAAATGGAAAACTTTAAGAAGTGGGTTGAATCTCTACCATACTTCAAAGAGTTCATTGCTCTTTAGGAGATTATAATGCCTGTAAATTGGAAAGATTATCCACCAAATTGGAAAGAAATCGCATTTGCAAAGAAAGAGAGTGTTGGTTGGAAGTGTGAGAAATGCGGCAAACAATGTCGCAGACCAGGGGAGCCTTTTGATACACATAAGAGAACTCTTACTGTTTCTCACAAAGACCACAATCCTATGAACATTGCAGATGAAAATTTACAGGCTTATTGTGCCCCATGTCATTTAAGATATGACGCTAAACATCACGCAGAAACAAGAAAGGAGAAAAATAATGGCAAAGAAAAATAACACTGCAAACAAACCTGTCTACAAAGATTTTGATGATGAAGAAATCCCAAATGACTTTATTCAGGAAGGCTGGGAATTAAAAAAGGATAGATTTCATCAATGGATTCAAGATGCTGCTGGCGAAATGCGTGCTATGAAATGCCCTTCGATTAAAGCATGGTGCCAAGGTGTTGGAAAGGATGGTAAAAGTTTTAACTGTTTTGGCTGCCCATACCTAAATGGTGTATCGAAAGATGTGTTAGATTCGAAAAAAGAAGCTGTAAATCACCCTCTGCATTACGGCGGTGATACTCCTTACGAGTGTATTAAAGTACTCAAGGCTTGGTTATCTCCAGAAGAGTACAGAGGATTTTGCCGTGGCAACTTCATCAAGTATGTCTGCCGTTTAGGAAAGAAAGATGATTCTGTGCAGGAATTGAAAAAGGCTCGTTTCTATCTTGATAAGCTGATTGAAAGTTACGAGGCTTAAAAATGACTTATGAATTCCGTTGTGACATGTGTGACAAGGTTATTGAAGTAGATATCCCTATGGATAAATACAAGGATTTTAAGGATAAACAGTTCTGTCCTGACTGTAACTCGAAACTTGAAAGAGTTCTTGGTTGGAACGGACTTGCTTATCGTGTTGGTGGATATTCTGAAGAAGCAGGAGCTGCAAAATGGCAGAGTCAGACAATAAAGAAGTAACAGAAACTTGTCATCATGGAATTCCAATGAGCGATGAAGAACTTGCTGAGTACGAAGCAGCTTTCTCTGAGATAGATGAATCTATTGGACTTGTAATGGAAAATGGAGAAGATTTATGACTTTCAGATTAAGTCTAAGACAATCCAAAGTTTTAAGCTGTTTTAGAAGAACAATAGTCGTACTTGGTGGTCCAAGAACCGGCAAAAGTTATACTGCAAAAACCTTTGCAATCGAACGTCTTCTAAAAGGAGAAAACGTAATCTTCTTAATGCCTAGCCCACCCATGTGTAAGGATACATTTTCTCATATAGGAACTATATTTCGAAATATCCGGGAACTTGAAAAGCGTCTTGTAATAAACTTTATGAATCATACAATTGAATATGGAGATTACACTATGTCTTTTGCAACTCCAGATGGAGATTATAATTCTATAGTGTTATACGCTAAAGAAAAACCTTGTACACTTGTTGCTGATGCAATGTTAGATATTCCTCAGTTACTGTGCCACACATCATATCTTGAAAATCAGTACGGTTTTAAGTTCAAAAAGATTTTAATAACTGGAAGACATTCTAAGTTTGTAAAAGAGTGTATCAAATCTATTGATAATAAAATTAAAATATTTGTCTGGAAAGGAGAGTGTTAATGAAAGAAGAACGTATCTTTTGTGATATTTGCGGAGCTGAAACCAAAAGTAATAGAACTTTAAGTTTTAGCAATCTCACAGGTTCTATACCAGAAACAAGACATTATTCAGAAATAGATATCTGTAATGATTGTTACAGAAGATTGGTTGATAAAATCAATAGTATGAAAAAGGAGGCTAATAATGAACGAAAACTTAATGACAAATAGGCAATTATCACAGTTGTGTGCAAAAGGTCTTTGCGAATGGAGTTCAAAAGTGAGTGATAAAGTTTACTCTTATTGGAATTATTCGTGCAAAGACTCTGATGAACAAGTTCCAGATTACATTGTAATCAGACCATTTGAAAAATTTGCTTTTACTAATGCGGACGAAAACGCTTGGTATTCGCCAACAAAAGAAACTTTTGCAACTTTAATTGGTTGTGATAGAACAAGACATATATTAGGTTTTTAATACTTTTCAGTAGTAATTACATTAAAAAGGAGAAAAAGCAAATGATTAAGAAGGCTGTTAAAAAACCAATTGAAATTGAGTTCATTCAGTTCAATGGAAATACAAACAGAGATGAAATCTGCAAATGGATTGGAAAAGATTTGAAAACAGAAGTCTTTTCTGATAGTGCTTATGAGGCCGGAATGGGTGCACCTTACTTCAGCATTTTTATTCCTACTCTTGAAGGTGAAATGAGAGCAGATCCTTACGATTATATCATTAAAGGTGTAAACGGAGAGTTCTATCCTTGTAAACCAGATATTTTTGAAAAAACTTATAACGTTTTGGAAAATTAAATGGTAATTGATAATCACAAATTACCTGATTCAGTGTCAGTTCTTGGCACTGAATACAGGATTTTTTATGAAACAAAAGAAAGCAATCCTAAAATGGAAGGTTCAAAAGGCTATACGGAATTATGTGCAAAAGAAATCCATATAGACAGGTCTTATTTTGAAGGTCCAAAAAATGACCCGAATCAAAACCTTATTCTGAAAGACCTTTATATTGAAGGGATAAAAGTTATAAGACATGAACTTGTACACGCTTTTATTCTTGAATCTGGATTGAATGAATGTTGTGCTTGGGCTGAAGATGAAGAACTCGTGGATTGGATTGCAAGACAATTCCCTAAAATGTTAGATGCTTTTACAAAAGCTGGAGTCGCAAAATGAAAGAAGAAACTAAAGAACTCGTTCAGTGGATTATTGCAAGATTAAATAAACTTAGAACAGAAGCCTTAGACTCTGGAACTGAAATATCAGATTTGCCTCCTCAGTATGAGCAAGCGTTCGCTTTTCTTGATTCTCTTCCAGAAATTGAATCACATCTTTGCAGAGGTGGTTATATTCAGGATAAGGACGGTAAACCTTGTTGTGACGGAGATCAAATAATCAATCCAAGTCTTTTAGACGGTAAAAAAGAACTTGGTACTTTGTACTGGTCTAAATCTGATTGTCGCTTTTACTTTAAGAAAGAAGATAAATGTCATTCATTGGCAGTTGGTTATAACGGTTTTGAGAAGGTAGTTGAATGAAACTGTTTTGGCAGATGTACACATGGCCCAAATTGTTTGTTCCGCCAAGAAGACCTGATGTAACTAAAATTGTTTCAGTAGGACGGAGGTGTGGTAAAACAAGACTTACTTCAATCCAGATTGCTACTTTGGCAGGTGGTGAAGAAGGCCGGAAAAAAGCAATTGAATTCTGGCAGAAAGTAGACAGGGGTGAAATACAATGAAAGACTACTATAAAACTATCATAGACGAAGAAAGATCGTGGTTTCAGCACGATATTGATGAATGCCATAAACTTTGTATCTGGTCTCAAATCTTATATGATCTCAGTCGCGGAAAAGAAAATTTACATACACTGGAAGTTAAGGCAAATAACAAATTAAAAGGTCATTGTAATAAGTTTCAGATTATGTATTACGATTGCGTTCATACAATTTTACTGCAGCCTACTTCTTATATGAATCTATCAAAAGTTCTTCAGAAAGAAGAATTAAACAATGCTGTAAACGACATTAGAAATAAAAAGAAAGATTTCAAATGGTACAACTCTACTCTTAAAAGGAGCCATTAATGATTATAAGGCAAGAAGAGACAACTCCAATCGGAGACACATTTCACGACAGCGGTATTCTGAAAGTAATGGAAAAACTACAAAATATTGTTGATGAATTTGAAGTTGAAACTGATGATATTCAAACATATTGTGACAATCTAATTACGTCACTAAAGAATCTTAAGGCTGTAACAAAGAAGGCTGAAACTGAATATGCCAAAGTAAAAGCACAAAAAGAACTAAAGGCCTCTCTAAACACATATAACTAACACATAAAGCAAGCGTAAAAAACATTTACAACACATTAATTATGTGTTAATATACGTTAAAGAGGTTACTTTATGAAATTTATTCACGTTTCTGACATTCACGCTTCAAGAGAGCGATTAAACAGCACTTTAAGTATACTTGAAACACTTACAAAACGGTCAAAACAAGGTGACATAGATTTCATTATTTTTGACGGTGATTTCTGGGACTCTACTATAACTGCAACTAAAGGAAGTGGATTTTCAGACATCATTGCTGCGGTAAGAGAGCTTGAAAAGCACGTTTATCGCATATTCTTTATCTATGGTACGCCAAGTCACGAACCAAGCGGCTCTTTGGATGCTTTCAAATCTGATAAAACGTTTGTATGTTCAGAAAATTCTTATAAAATAGAAATCGTACCCTATAAAAATCAGAATCAGAAAAAGACTGATATACCAGCAGTAACGCTTTTTGACTTGGTACTTATTCCAGAACCAAGAAGAAGCAATTATATTACGAAATCAGCAAAAGAAACTGATGAAATAATAAACAGCGACATAAAAACATTTATAAAATCAGTTGATGATAGAGATAAAAACACTCCTCGTGTCGTTGTTTATCACGGAGAAGTAAAAGGTGCTGTATACCAGAATGGAATAACTGCTTCTTCTCCTACTGCAATTCCTAAGAAACTTTTACAGTCATTAAATGCTGATTACTATGCTCTTGGTCACATTCACATGCCACAGGAAGTATTTCCTAATGCGTGGTATCCAGGATCAGCGTGTCCTAAGAACTTTGGTGAGCCTCATGATGGATGTTACAACCTTGTAGAAATTACGAATGGCGAGACTAAAGTTGAAAGAGTTTCATTTGGTCTTCCTATCTATGAAACATACAGAGTAAATTATCCTTTCGAGATTCCTCATGGTGATTGGTCAAATTATCATATTCGTCTTCAATTTGACTGCAATAAAGAACAGAAAAAAGAACTTAATATTAAACAGATTGCAGAAGATATTAAATCAAATACTGGTGCAATTTCTGTAAAGCTCGAACCTACCGTAATTGAATCTGAATATACAGAACGAAGTGAAGTTGTAAAACACAAATCCATTACAGAAAAGATGGATGAGTATGTAAAAGAAAAAGCACTTATTATGCCTAAGTATGCCAGAGAACTTCTTAAAGATATTGAAGATAACACTCTCGCTAAACTTGCTTATCCGCAGCACTCGTTCGAGCTTTTATCTCTTTCTCTAAGAGGTGCAGTAGGTATACGTGACGGTCAGCATAAAGAAGATTTTGAACTTGACTTTGAACGCTTAGAAGACGGTGTTGTGTGTCTTGCTGGTCCTTGTGGAAAAGGTAAAAGTACAATCTTGGAAAACTGTCACCCATATCCTTGCTTACTTACTCGTGAAGGAACTCTCAAAGAACACTTTTATCTTAAAGATTCTCATCGTATACTTATCTATAAAGACGAAAACGGATTGTTCTATAAAATCTCCATGCTTATCGACGGTAAAACTGCAACCGGCAAGGCAAGTTATTATGTCGAGACTTCAAAAGACAGAGAATCTTGGAAGAGTGTACCAGATGTAGACGGTTCTCTTGAAACATACAAAAAATGGGTAAATGACACCTTTGGAAGTATTGATGTATTCTTAAGAACTGCATTCTTTGCTAAAGAAAAGACTAAGGAAGCGACTGATATTTCAGATACAACAAAAAGCGAACGTATGGAACTTCTCTCAAAGCTGGCAGGGACAGAACATCTTAAAAATGTATCAAGCATTGCAAAGGACCTCAGAAAAGATGTAGAGAAGTCTGCTGATAAAATTGAAGACGAAATTAATTCTTATTCTCATTACGAAGACAGTATAAAAGAGAACAAAAAAGATATTACAAAATGGAAGTGCGAACTTAAAGACCAAGAAAAGATTGTTACCGACTTAGAAAATAAAGTTACTGAACTTCAGAAAAAAGATGCCGAATATCAAAAAGTAAAGGCTGTCGCAGAAGCAAATACTGCTCTTTATGAACAGTATGAAAAGGAATTTAATGAAAAATCTAAAAGGCTTGCTGATCTTGAAGAGTGTGCAAATCATAAAGATATTTATGACAATATTGCTGAATGCAATGCGAAATTAAGAAATAATGCACCTCGAATTGATGAACTTAATAAGTTCCTTTCTGAAAAGAGAAAAGCACAGAACGAACTTGATGATAAACTTTGTGAATATCGCAAATCGTATTCTGTAAACCTTACTTTACAGCGTTCTTATGAAAACAAGATAAGTGAATTAAAATCTCAGATAGTTAATATTGATGTCGTATGTCCTACCTGCGGTGCACCTTTATCTGAGCATAAAAAGACAGAATTACAGAATCACGTTAAAGGAAAACAGGAAGAACTTGATAAACTTACCAAGGAACTTGAAACACACAATGTTTATGTAAAGGATGTAAAAGACAATATTGATTTTGCTGAAAATGAAATTTCAGAACTCAAGAAAGAAATCAATAAAGCAGAAAAAGAACTTGAAGAACTCGAAGATACTCGTGACAAGAATGCAGCCTATATTCAGGAATATAATCAGTTGTACGTTGAATATACATATGACGAAGTAATAGCAGAGGTAAAAATTCTCAGTGCAGATGTAAAAGAACTTAAGTCAAAAATGGATTCTATTTCTGACTCTAAAGATGTTAAAGATGTCTCTAAAGAACTTAAAGATACTGAGGATAAACTTAAGAGAGAACAAAATCATCTTGCAGAACTAAAAGCAAGTATCAAGGCTGCAGAAAAGGAAAATGAGAAATACGAAAATGCTCTTGAATCTGTTGCTGACAAGAAAGCAAAACTTCTCGACCTTAAAGATATAATTACAGCATACAATTTTATTGAAGACGCTTTCTCAAATAATGGTATTCCGGCAATTGAACTTAGAGAATCTGCACCAGAGATTGCTGATATTGCAAATAAAATCCTTGCTGACAGTTATGGTAACAAGTTTGAAATCCGTTTCGGTCCTACATCTGACATTAAGACTAAGCGTAAAGCTAATGAAGACTTTAATATCATTGTTACCGACACAGAGAATTTTGACGAAAAGACGATAGACCTTGTTTCTTCTGGAGAGCGTATCTGGATTAAACAAGCATTATTCTACGCTTTTTCAATCGTTCAAATGAACAGAACTGGATTTAATTTCCGTACAAGATTCATTGATGAATCTGACGGTTCTCTTGATGGCAGTTTAAGACCTAGATATCTGAAAATGGTTGAAGCCGCACATCATATCAGTAATAGCCGCATCACAATGTTGATTACGCATAGCCAGGAAATCAAAGATATGGTACAGCAATTAATT
>Ga0247611_10003599_pt1 | contig 22703 bp, 18 predicted proteins | sample 177DNAGHGhighgp2_FD_192422 | JGI IMG/M metagenome (GOLD analysis project Ga0247611, IMG submission 192422) | Sheep rumen microbial communities from Palmerston North, Manawatu-Wanganui, New Zealand - 1770 DNA GHGhigh gp2 | ecosystem: Host-associated > Mammals > Digestive system > Stomach > Rumen... | reverse complement strand
CTCACATGAGGCACGCCACTGTGACTGAAAAGACTTGCAAAGGCTTGTCGCATTGCAAGCATTCGCAAAAATACGTTATTTTAAGAAAAGAATCAATAAAAAGGTGTATTTTTCTTTAAAAAAGTTATTTCTGGGACGCGGGTCAGGTCCTCTCCGAGCTCTGGACCATGGTCTAGATCTGAGGGAATATCATGTTATAGATGAGCTGGGTGCCGCCCAGGTGGGACTGGATGTAGTTGCCCGCTGCCGCGCCGCACTTGAGGCGCAGCGGCTCGTTCTCGAGCAGTGGGTCCATTGCCGCCGAGAAGGTGTCGGCATCGTGGATGCTCATGGCACCATCGACGGCAATCAGGTCGCTGGCCTCCTGGAACTTGTGGTGCTTGGGACCGAAGATGACGGGTATGCCATAGACAGCGGCCTCGTTGATGTTGTGAATGCCGGCACCGAATCCGCCGCCCACATAGGCTGCCTGGCCGTATCGGTATAGCGAAGACAAGAGTCCGAAGCTGTCGATGATGAGGCAGTCCATTCCCTTGATGTTCTGCGGTGTCGCCTCGCTGTAGAAGCGTGCGGGTCGAGACAGCTTGGACATGAGCACATGCAGGCGGTGACGGTCAAACTCGTGTGGCGCGATGATGAGCTTCATGTCGCGATGGGTGTTGAAGTAGGGGATGACGATGTCCTCGTCGGGGGGCCAAGAGCTGCCCATGACGAGTGTGAACTTGGCCTGCTCGACAAACTTGGCCACCAGCGGGAACTCGCGAGCTGCAGACCTCACGTCGGCAACGCGGTCAAATCTCGTGTCACCCGCCACGACCACATTGTCTATGCCGATGCCGGCGAGCAGATCTCGCGACTGCTCATTCTGGACAAACAGTGTGGTGAAGCACTTGAGCATCTTGCGGAACTTGCCCCCCCAGGGACGGAAGAAAATCTGGCCAGGCCTGAAGATGGCCGAGATGATGTAGGTGGGGATGCCGCGCCGCTTGAGCGCACTCAAGTAGTTGCCCCAGAACTCGTACTTGACAAAAATCGCCATCGAGGGCTTGACAATGTCCAGGAATTTCTTGACATTGTTGGGCAAGTCAAATGGCAGGTAGACCACGGTGTCCACCATGCTGAAGTTCTTGCGCACCTCATAGCCCGAAGGCGAGAAGAACGAGAGCAGGATGCGAGCGTCGGGGTCCTCTCGCTTGATTCTTTCAATGAGAGGTCGTCCCTGCTCAAACTCTCCCAGGGAAGAAGCATGAATCCAGATATAACCGCCAGCCGGGTCGAGTTTGCGCTGCAGGGTGCGGAAACACCGTCGCTGTCCGCGCAGCATCAATTTGGCTTTGGGGTTGCGCACTGCCGCGATTTTCACGGCATTGCGATAGGCGGCTATTCCCATGTTATAGAAAGGGTCCATGTTAGTCCTTAGTTTTTAGTCCTTAGTACTATGTTAGTAGAGCGTGGAGAGGTGACCGCTCTTGAGCCACTTGCGGTCGTGCCTGCTTTTCCACAGGTGGTTGTCGATGTAGAATCGGCATGTGAGTTGTTGCCAGAATGCTGACGTCTTGTCGGTGGCATGGAGCATGACGGAGAGATTCAAGTCAACGAATCGGTTGTTCACGACGTGTGCTGTGAGGTCGGTGCGGCTGTACACCTTGTTGTTGAAATAGGGGTCACCCAGGTTGAGCATGCTCCCGTATAGCGGGTAAAGCGGGAAAAGCCGTTGCCCGGCGTAGAACGTCTCGTCGAGTTGCAGCCAGTGCCATCTAGCCGTTGCCGTTGCGATAAATCCAGCCTGGTTGCGCCAGCGTTCGTCGCCGCGGTTGCGTTGCATGGTGATGATGGCTCCCGCGTTGACCCGCAGCGAGTCGAGAGCTGTGCGTTGCGAGAAGTCCAGTCCTGCCATGGGGTTGAAGAGCAGGTCGTCGTTGACATATTCCCCCGGTGCGTGGCTGATGGACTTGGCCAGGTGGCTGTATTGCAGGTGTCCACCCACCCTGATCGGTGCGGCAATCTGCCAGTCGGTATTGACCATGACGGTGAATGCCTCGCGCTGGTGCAGCGTCTGCATCTGTCGCCAGTCCACCGCAGCCTCGACAAATCCAGCCTGCTTGATGAGCTGTGCCATGATGCCTCGCAGGTTGGGCTGCACATAGTTGAGTGAGTCGCTCCACAAGTATCGCGGGCTGCGTTGCACCATGAGCGACCGTGGCATCAGTCCAGCCGTGAGGTGCCACCCGTTGTCGTTGTTGTAGCGGTAGTATAGTGTGGGGAGCACCTTGTAGCCACTCAGGTCATCGATCATGGGCTGGTACCACACGACGCCAGCCTTGAGCTGATGCTCCCCCTCGAGCATGGAGATGCCCAGTTCGGGAGCCAGCCGTGTGAACATGAAGGTCTGGTCGGGGGTGAAGTCATCGTTGCCGCCCTCACGGTTGTTGATGACCGTGCTGGCGTCGATGCTCCATTCCACCTCCTGGGCCGCGGCGTGCCCGCTGTCCAGTATCAGCAATAATAATATGGCAAAAAGCCATTTAGGCATTCTCGACCGGGGCTTGAATGTTGTTGATTCCCGCCTGGATGCGGGCCAGGGTTTCCTCGCGTCCCAGCAGGCGTGTGATTTCAAACATGTGCGGTCCGCGGCACTCGCCGACGACGGTGAGTCGGAAGGCGTTCATGACGTTGCCCTTGTGCAGCCCGTTCTTGTCAATCCAGTTCATGACCAGCTGCTCGGTGTCCTCGATGTCGTCCATGTCGGCATTGTCGAGCAGTCCAGTGAGCTGTCGCATGAGCTCGGGTGTCTCGGGTTTCCATCGCTTGCGTATGTCCTTGTCGCTGTAGCTGGCCGGCCGCTGGAAGAAGAAGTCGGCTTGGCTCCACAGGTCGCTCACAAAGTTGGCACGGCTCTTGACCAGTCCCACCACGCTGGCGATGTACTCGTCGTTGAATCCATCGATGTTCACGCCATGCTGCTCCAGTACCGGCTTGAAGAGCTGTGCAAGCTGCTGGTCATCCATGTTCATGAGGTACTCGTGGTTGAACCACTTGCCCTTCTCAAAGTCAAACTTGGCACCCTTGCGTGAGCAGTGGTCGATGGAGAATTCCTTGATGAGTTCATCCATCGAGAACATCTCGCGGTCATCACCGGGGTTCCATCCCAGCAGGGCGAGGAAGTTGACCACAGCCTGTGGCAGGTAGCCCGCCTCGCGGTATCCGCTGGATCGCTCACCGCTGTTGGGGTCGGTCCAGTCAAGCGGGAAGACGGGGAATCCCAGGCGGTCGCCGTCGCGCTTGCTGAGTTTTCCCTTGCCGTCGGGCTTGAGCAACAGCGGCAGGTGCACAAATGCAGGCATGGTGTCCTGCCATCCAAATGCCTGGTAGAGCAGCACGTGGAGTGGGGCGCTGGGCAGCCACTCCTCGCCACGGATGACGTGTGACACCTCCATGAGGTGGTCATCGACGATGTTGGCCAGGTGATAGGTGGGCAGGTCATCGGCACTCTTGTAAAGCACCTTGTCGTCGAGAATCGACGAGTTGATGGTGACATCGCCTCGCAGCAGGTCATGAACCACCACGTCCTGGTCGGGGTCGATGCGGAATCGCACGACCCACTTTGCTCCACTGTCGATGAGTTCCTTGACCTCGCTGGCAGGCAGTGACAGCGAGTTGCGCATCATGCCTCGCGTGCGGGCATCGTACTGGAAATTCTTGATTTCCTGTCGCTTGGCTTCGAGTTCCTGGGGCGTGTCAAAGGCATAGTAGGCCTTGCCAGCATCCACGAGCTGCTGCATGTACTTGCGGTACAGGTCACGTCGCTCGCTCTGCTTGTAAGGGCCATAGTTGCCCCCCTCGCGTACACCCTCGTCGATGCCGATTCCCAGCCATTGCAGAGCCTCGTTGATGTATTCCTCGGCTCCAGGCACAAATCGCGTGCTGTCGGTGTCCTCGATGCGGAGTATCATGTCGCCGCCATGCTGGCGTGCAAACAGGTAGTTATACAGTGCCGTGCGCACACCGCCAATGTGCAGTGGCCCCGTGGGTGATGGTGCGAAGCGCACTCTTACTCGTCGTTCCATAATCATTGATGTCTTTATATTGTGTTATCAGTAATTTCTGTTGATAGTCTAGAGGAGCAGGTCGGAAATCTGTTGCTTCATGTCCATGGCCGTCTGGTCCACGCGCGTTGGTGTGACGGTGACGTAGCCCTGCTCCAGCCAGTAGTAGTCGGTGACGTGCCTGCCGTTGTCGGCCATCTCAAACTTGCCCGTGAGCCAGTAGTAGTCGCCACCCGTTGGATCCACGCCGTGAACCCAGTCGTTGAGCCATCGTCCCATGTCCCCCTCGGTGACCTTGATGCCCTTGAACGGCTCTTCCATCTTGGGGATGTTCACGTTGAGGCACACCCCTGCAGGCAACCCCTTCTCTAGCACTCGCTTGACCACATGCTCCACAATGGGCTCGCACCTGGCGGTGTCGGCGTCGGGGCTGTGGTCGCAATAGGAGAATGCTACCGAGGGTATGTTGCGTTGTGTACCCTCAAAGACGCACCCCATGGTGCCGCTGTAGAGCGTGTTCATGCCGTGGTTGGAGCCATGGTTGATGCCAGCCAGCACGATGTCGGGCAGTCGATCCATGAGTTGGCTCAGTGCGAGTTTCACGCAGTCGGCCGGAGTGCCGTTGGTGAGATAGACGGTGAAACCCTGCTGGCTGGTGACGAGCCTGGTGCGCACCGGGTTGGCAAAAGTGATGGCGCTTGACATGCCGCTCTGGTGAATGGCAGGTGCCACGACAAAGACATCTCCCATCGTGCGTGCCACCTTGATGAGCGATTGTATGCCCTTGAAATTGTATCCATCGTCGTTGCTGACAAGGATGAGGGGTCGCTTGTTGTGCATAAGGTCGTTTTGTTGAAATTAGACTGCAAAGTTACAACTTTTTTATGTAGAATTAGTGGAAAATGACTAACTTTGCAATGTGAAACGTAAATCTAATCAAATTCAAGAATTATGAGACTGATCATCGAACCAGATTACGAGAATGTATCGAAGTGGGCTGCAAACTATGTTGCCAAGCGAATCAATGAAGCTCATCCGACGGCCGAAAAGCCGTTCAAACTGGGATGCCCCACTGGCAGTTCCCCCCTGGGAATGTATCGCGAACTGATAGCCATGAACAAGGCCGGCAAGGTATCGTTCCAGCATGTCATCACCTTCAACATGGATGAGTACTGCAATCTTCCTGAGGAACATCCTGAGAGTTACCACTCGTTCATGTGGAACAATTTCTTCTCTCACATCGACATCAAGCCCGAGAATGTCAATATACTCAATGGCAATGCTGCTGACCTGGTGAAGGAGTGTGCCGACTATGAGGCCCGGATCGAGGCCGCGGGCGGCATCGACCTGTTCATGGGCGGCGTGGGTCCTGACGGGCACATCGCCTTTAACGAGCCCGGGTCTTCACTGACAAGCCGCACGCGCCAGAAGACGCTGACCCAGGACACGATTATCGCCAACAGCCGCTTCTTTGACGGCGACCTGAACAAGGTGCCCAAGACCGCTCTCACCGTGGGCGTGGGAACGGTGATGGATGCCCGCGAGGTGATGATTATTGTCAATGGCCATGGCAAGGCTCGTGCCCTGCAGCAGGCTGTTGAGGGTGGCGTGTCACACATGTGCACGCTGAGTGCGCTGCAGATGCATCCGCATGCCATCATCATCGCCGACGAGGCAGCCGTTGAGGAGCTCAAGGTGAGCACCTACCGCTACTTCAAGGATATCGAGAAGGATAACCTGTGAGCCCTGGCCATTTAGCGGGCTGTAAAACACGAATTCACCCTATAGATACTATAGTTGCTATAGCGTCTATAGGGTGAATCGTATAGTGTCAAGGAGGGGGGGCACAAAAAAAGCTGCTCGGGCCTAACGGCGGGAACAGCTTCAAACTTTCTTGTTGTAAGAGCTCTTGATTACTCGGCGGGAGCAGCCTCCTCAGCGGGAGCGGCAGCCTCGGTAGCAGCGCTGTCAACAACAGCAGCGGCGCTGTCAGCAACAGCAGCGGTGGTGTCAACAACCTCCTCCACAACAGCGGTGGTGTCCTCGGTAACCTCAGCCTGCTCGGCGTTGTTGTTGGTGCATGAAATCATGCTAATGCTAGCGATAACGGCAAGAGCCAAAACTAACTTCTTCATTTCTTTGTGTAAATTTAAATAATAAAACAATTAATTTTCGGTTGTTAAAATCGGGTGCAAAATTATAACAAATATTTCACCTGCAAACTTTTTTTCGATTTTTTTTATCTTGAATTTTAGAAACCGCTACGGAAATTTGCAGATTTTTTGTTGTAACACAGTGGTTGTCAAATGGATAATAAAACGGATGTGAGGTTCGTCACATCCGTTAAATCTTGTTAATCGTGCATAATGCTCGATGAGAAACGGTCAAATTGAAGTGTAAGATCAGTTGCTGTAGAGGTATCGCTTGATGCTGCGCTTGGGTGTCTTGTCAAACTCGGTAGCCATGAGCTGAATCTTGGCGATGCGCTCATAGGGAGCGACCAGTTTATTGAGCTCGGTGCGTATTTCCTCCATCAGGTTGGGAAGCTTGTCTCGAGTGACCCCCATCTGGTCCATAGCATCATAGTCGGGATAGACGAGTGCCACGAGTTTCCCTTCACGCATGACCACGAGGCTCTCGCTGACGTAGAGCATGTTGTTGAGCTTGGCTTCAATCTCCTCGGGGTAGATGTTCTGTCCGCTGGAGCTGAGCAGCATGGTCTTCAAACGTCCTCTAATAAATAATGTGCCGTCGGCGTTGAGTGTTCCCATGTCGCCGGTGTGTAGCCATCCGTCGTCGTGAAGTACCTTGTCGGTTGCCTCGCTGTTGTGGAAGTATCCCTGCATGACGTTCTCGCCCTTGACGCAGATTTCTCCAGGGATGTTCTCGGGGTCATCGCTCAGGATCTTGCACTCCATGATGCCCGGCAGGATTCGCCCGGCGCTGTGTGGCACGAACTCTCGCCATGGGGTGTGGCTCACGAGGGGAGCGCACTCGGTCATTCCGTAGCCCACGGTGAACGGGAACTTGATCTTGTAAAGGAAGTCCTCGACCTCGGCATTGAACGGAGCACCGCCCACGATGACCTCTTCAAATTCGCCGCCAAAAGCCTCGATGAGCTTGTTGCGGATCTGTGCATAGATGCGCTTGTCCAGATAGGGTACAGCCAGAGCCCATCGCAGTGCGCCCTTGCTGATCATGGGAACGATCATCTTGGTGTAAATCTTCTCGAGCACCAGAGGCACGGTGAAGACGACGTTGGGCTTGACCTCGGCCATGGCTTTGACCAGGATCTTGGGAGACGGAATGCGTCCCAGCAGGGTGATGTGTCCGCCCACGGCAAGAGGCGTGAGCATGTCGAAAGCGCATCCGAAGGCGTGAGCCAGCGGCAGGAAGGCCAGGTCTCTAGATCCCTTGAAGTGCAGTCCCGAGTTGATGCCGTACACGATGTTTCCCGCCAGGTTGTTGGCCGTGATCATGACGCCCTTGCTGAATCCAGTCGTGCCCGAAGTGTAATTGATCTCGACGAGCGCATCGTTAGGAACCTCGGGATAATGAATGTCGTTGCGGTAGAATCCCTGTGGGTGTTCGGCCTGGAAAGCCTCTTGCAGTCCATCCATAGCTCTTGCTACAGTGTCGTCGCCGTCTTTCTCGGCCAGCAGAGCCATGTTCTCGAGCTGTATTGCAGCCTTGACCCGTGGCATGTTGTCAAACTCGAGGTTTTCCCAGATGTTCTTGCTGATGTACAGCATGGTTGCCTCGCTGTGGTTGATGATGTGCTGGGCGTCGGCCGGATTGAACTCTTGCAGGATGGGGACGATGACTGCTCCATAGGTGATGGTTCCCATGAAGACGATGACCCAGTTGGGTATATTCTTGCCGATGAGTGCAATGCGGTCACCCTGCTTGATGCCGCAGGTCTTGAATAGCAGGTGCAGCTCGGCAATCTTGCGCGCAAAGTCGCCATAGGTCAGGCGTTCCCCCGTATTGTAGTCGGTCAAAACAGGCAGCTCCCAGTTGTCGATGAAGCTGCGCTCATAAATCTTGATCAGGTTTTCCTTCATCATGATGCTATCAATTTATTGGCTACAAAGGTAAATAAAATCTTGCACTTTCCAGTCTTAAAAAGTGCAAATTTGGGCATTGGTAGCAGCAATATGTTAGTATCGTGATGGCTAGGCGGTGTGTGAGGCTAGATGTCGGGGAACTTGAGTGCAGCAATCTGCATCATGCGTGAGATGTCGAAGTAGAAGCCCTCGGTGCTCTTGCCCGCCACGGGTTGGACCTTGATGTAGTCGATACCACCGTCGAGCGTCTCGTGGTCGGTCGCGACAAATCCCAAGAAGTTGATGATGTTGTACTCGTGCTCGGGAGCGATGACCACCCAGGGCTCCTCCTTGGTTCCCTTGCCGCTGGACATGATGGCGGCGATGAGTCGGTCCAGCTTGTACTGGCACACGGCCGCTCTGGCATGTTTTTTCTTCTCCTTGAGGACGTAGATGTAGAAATTCATCTGGTTGAGGTCAAACATGTTGTCGTTGAGCGAGAGCTCGGCATACTTCTCGATGCTGTCACACTCGGCCCTGGAGTGAGGCTGCTTGTAGTATAGCTGCTCCACGACGTTGCTGTAGATGCTCTCGCGGAAGGGGTTGTAGTCTTCCTGGAAGGTGTAACCGTAGTAGAAGTTGCGCCATGCCTCGATCGACAGTGTGGTGTCGTCGCTGTTGTAGGCCTTCATCAGCTTGGGATAATAGTAGGCGTTGTCGGGGCTCTTGATGACCTTGCTGATGTGGTCAAAGTCGACTTTCTTGATGGCAAACTTGTTGGGCTGCCTCGGCTCGTTGAACTGCTGTCGTTGCGGCCATGCAGCCATGGCGATGATGAGTGCGATGGCAATGGTGAGGATATGCTTGAATTGAATTGTTCTCATGCTGGTGAAAGTGTTAAATGACAATGCCCATGATGGCGATGCAGACGATGGCAACCGCAACGATAGCAGGTAGGCACTTGGCGGCAAAGTATCGCCAGAACAGTGATGAAGGGTAGAGCATCCACTTGCCGTTGGGGGTGCGGCTGTAGGCAAACTGCCCCACCAGTGCTCCCAGTATCACTCCCAGCACCATGATGCGTGGTGCAAGCAGGATGCCAAGCATGCCTCCCGCCATAGCCGAGAATCCGACATACAGGTTGCTGTCGGAGTGACCGTCGGGCTCGCCCTCGGGTGAGAGGTAGAAGAGCCCCAGGGTGATGAGTGCTGCCACGCCCCAGAACACAAATGTCATCACCGGCACGGCGATGTAATAGCTCCAGTGGAGCAGGCACAATCCGGCATAGGCTGGTATTGCAGCGACCCACCGTGGGCGCAATACCAGAGCCAGTGCTGCCGTGAGGCAGACGATTCCGGCGATGAGCAATGTGATGTGTAGTACCATGGGTGTCGTGTCACATTATATATTATATATATTAAACATCGATTTGGGTGCATTTATTGCCCGTCCAGCGGCATTATTGTGCTGTTGCAGCATGGTTGTGGCTGCTGACCATGGAGGGATCCTCGCTGGTGGCAGGCTCGCTGGAGGCGGGCGTGGTGCCGCTGGGATAGGAGACGCGCACGTGATAGATGGTGCGCAACCGCTCGATGAAGAGCTGCTTGATGGTCTCGACGTCGCTGAAGCTGATGGGCGTCTCGCGCAGGAGTCCCTCGGCAACCTGTCCGTCAATGACCTTGCCCACCATGGCCGCTATAGCCTCCTCGCTGTGGTCGCTCAAGCTCTTGGTAGCGGCCTCGCAAGCGTCGGCCATCATGAGTATGGCGGCCTCCTTGGTCTGCGGGTTGGGACCGGGGTAGGAGAAAGGAGCCTTGTCCACCTCCTGATCGGGGTGTGCCTCACAAGCCTTGTAATAGAAGTATCTGGTCACACTCTTGCCGTGGTGCTGTGCGATGAGATCCCTGATGACCTTGGGCAGGTCGGCTTCCTCGGCTAGCTTGAGTCCGTTGGCGACATGTTCGATGACAATCTTGGCGCTATCCTCGGGTCGGACGAGGTGGTCGTGCGGGTTTTCACCAATCTGGTTTTCGGTAAAGAAAACCGGGTTCTTGATTTTGCCGATGTCGTGGTAAAGAGCTCCAGCCCTGACCAACTGCATGTTGGCCCCGATCTTGAGAGCGGCCTCTCCAGCGAGATTGGCCACTTGGAGCGAGTGCTGGAAGGTTCCCGGACAGTTGGTGGAGAGCTTGCGCAGCAGCGGGTTATTGATGTCGGCCAGCTCGAGCAGCGTCATTGACGAAGTGAATCCAAAAGCCTTCTCGACGATGGGGATGACCAGGAATGCAAACGAGAGGATGACGCAGTTGATCAAGAAGAATCCAAAGTAGTAGTTGTCAATCTTGTGTAAGTCGCCCTCGTTGATAAGCGTCATGGCGGTGTAGGTGATGCAGTAGGCCATGAAGATGAATGCCGCGCACTGCACGAGTTGAGTCCTCTTGGTGAGTTCCTTGACCGAGATGATGGCGATGATGCCAGCCAGGAACTGCATGATGATGAACTCGGCCTGATGGCTGCTGGCGACGAGTGAGCAGATGAGCACGGTGACGATGTGTACAAAGAAGGACGTGTGGTCATCAAAGAATGATGACACGATGATGGGAACCAGTCCAAATGGGATGACGTATAGCAGGCTGTACTTGAACTTGACGCACAAGAGCACAGCGACGACAAACACGGTGATGAACGTGATCAAGAAGATCATACGTCGCAGGTTGCGGAATACCTGATTGCGCAATCGTTTCATGAAGAAGTAGAAAGCCATCATCAGAATGGCGACAATCAGCACCTGGCCGAGCAGGTTGAGAGTCTGGTCCACGTTGCGCCGCTGGTTGCGCTTGTTGATTTCGCTCTGGTAGCTCTCGATGGCGCGTGCCTTCTGTGGCGTGACGATTTCGCCCCTGGTGATGATGACCTCGCCCTGCTGTACTGTGCCAGGCGATCGCAGCGCGTCGCGCAGGTCCTCACCCATCCATTTCTCGTTTTCTTCGGGGTCCACCATCATGTTGGGGACCAGATAGTTGCTGATGTCCACATAGCGCAGGGCCTCCTGTACTGCGGCATTGCCATTGAGAGAGTCGGCTAGCCAAGTGTAGGCCTGTCGCACGGTCCTCATGTTGCGTGTGTCCACCACTTGTAGCTGGTTATTGCCCACGAGGAATCGCAGCTGCTTGCCAGTGCGAATGTCGTTGGCCGCCTCATTGTCGACGATGCCGTCCCGATAGAGTTGTGCGACGGCATTGATGAGTGCGTGTGCGCCAGGCTTCCCTATCATCGCTCTGGAGAGCAATGCTTGCTGCTGTTCCCACTTCTTGCGGTCGAAGGTGTAAATTTTGGCAAAATTCTGGTTGACGCTGTCGGTGATGTGCTGCCGAGTTTCCTCGTTGAGCTCGATATCGAACTGGAAACTGGCCTCGAGCCTCGAGTGCAGCCAAGGCTTTCCCACTTCAAAGCTGTAGGTGCGGCTTTGCTCGCTGCTATAGAACAGAGCTGTTGCAATCAGTATCACCGAGAGCACCAGCAGCAGGATAATCGTGACGTTGTTTTTTTTCTTCATCTTGTGAGGTGTGAAAAATTGTGTTGAAGCGCGTGGCATTAACTCATACGGTTAGCCGTGTTCACGCCTTTTACTTTCTTGATTTCCTTGCACAGGCTCGTGACCACCTTGGCATCGCCGATGAGCACGTCCAGGTCGCAGTTGAACACGCCCTGGTCGGCGGTGACGTTCATCCGCTTCATGTTGATGGACATGTTGGTCGAGATGATGTTGACGATGGATTGGAGTATCCCCTTCTGGTCGATGCCCTCGATGTGGATGGTAGCCAGGAAGCGGTCGCTGTGGTCCTCCCACTGAGTTTGCAGCAGTCGTGATCCGTAGCTTGCCTTGAGTCGTGCCAGGGTGGGGCAGTCCATCTTGTGGACGACGACCCGGTTGTCGTCGGTGAGGAATCCCACAGTGTCGTCGCCTGGGATGGGGTGGCAGCAGTCGGCAATGTGGTAGTTGCTGACGCCATTGCGAGTGGTGAGGCTGTAGATGGCCTTGGTGTCGACGGCGGTGGTGGGATCCTGGGTTGTGTCCCTGGGTGTTTCCTTCCCGCGGAATGGGTTGCGTCGCCACCAGGTGATGCGTGATCCCTGCTGCTTGTTGCTGACCAGTTCCTCGTTGAGTGCAATCTCGCCGTTGCCGATCATGAAGAAGAGTTCCTCCTTGTTGGCGATGCGCTGTCGCGTGATGGCCTGGGAGAGCACCTCGTTGTTGAACTCGATGTTGTGCTGCTTGAGGAATTCCATGAACCGTTTTTCTCCCTGCTCGATGATGAGGCGCCGCTCGTGTCGCAAGGCAGAGCGCAGTCGGGTTTTCCCCTTGGCGGTGATGAGGAATTTCTCCCATTGTGCCTTGGGGGTAGTGGAGTTGCTGGTGAGTATTTCCACCTGGTCACCACTGGAGAGCTTGTAGGATAGTGGCACGAGCTTGTGGTTGACCTTGCCGGCGATGCAGTGTGTTCCCAGGTCGGTGTGCAGGATGAAAGCCACATCGAGCACCGATGCACCCTTGGGCAGTGTCATGGCTTCCCCCTTGGGGGTGAAGACGACGATCTCGCTGGCAAAGAGGTTGAGCTTGATGGTGTCGAGGAAGTCAATGGCGTTGGGTTCAGGGTCCTTGAGGATGTCGGTGATGGTGCTGAGCCATGCAGCGAGCTCGTCCTCTTCCTCACTCTCGCCGATCTTGTATTTCCAGTGTGCAGCAAACCCCCTCTCGGCGATGTCATCCATCTTGCGGCTGCGAATCTGTACCTCGACCCAGTTGCCGTCGGGTCCCATGACGGTGACGTGCAGTGCCCTGTACTTGTTGACCTTGGGGGTGGTGAGCCAGTCGCGCACGCGGTCGGGGTGCTTGGCGTAGACCTCGGTAATCTCGTTGTAGATGTTCCAGCAGATGCGTTTCTCGGCGCTGTCGTCGTCGCACTCAAAGACGATGCGTGCCGCATAGAGGTCATAGACCTCCTCGAATGGTATGTGCTTGGTCTGCATCTTGTTCCAGATGGAGTAGCACGACTTGACGCGAGTGTTGAACTCATACTTGAGGCCCATGTTGTCGAGGCGCTCTCGAATGGGTGCCGAGAATCGAGCAAAAAGGTTGTTGCGGCTCTCCTCGCTGTCGGCGATCTGCTCCTTGATGCGCTGGTACTCGACGGGGTGGTTGTACTTGAAGCTGAGGTCCTCGAGCTCGGTCTTGATGGCATAGAGGCCCAGCCGGTGGGCGAGCGGTGCGTAGATGTAGAGAGTCTCGCCAGCGATCTTGTATTGCTTGCCGACGGGCATTGACGAGAGCGTGCGCATGTTGTGCAGTCGGTCGGCCATCTTGATAAGCACGACGCGGATGTCCTCGCTCATGGTGAGCAGCAGCTTGCGGAAGTTCTCGGCTTGCAGTGAGGCTTTGTCGCCGAAGATGCCTCCCGAGATCTTGGTGAGTCCGTCCACGATGTGGGCAATCTTGGTGCCAAATTGCGCCTCGATGTCCTCGACAGTATATTCAGTATCCTCGACCACGTCGTGAAGCAGAGCGGCACTAATGCTGGTGGAGCCCAGGCCGATTTCCTGACTGACGATGGTGGCCACGGCGATGGGATGAAGGATGTAAGGTTCGCCCGAACGTCGCCTGATGCCCTGGTGGGCATCTCGCGCAAACTTGAAGGCTTTGTCAATGATCTCCACTTTCTTGCGGTGATTGCTTGACAGATAGCCGTTTAACAGGTTCTGATAGGCAGCCTCAATCATCTGATCGTCGGCGTGGGATGATATGTTACTGTTCTGCATCATGAATTGTGGTCGGTTCTTTTTTAAATGACAAAGGTAGTGCAAGCTGCACACAATGGCAAGAAAAACATTATTTTTCTTGGTGGTGGATAGGTTTTAGGAGCGCTGGGCACCCCTCACTTGCAACTACCCCTGTCCCTGGCTTGGGGGGCGTATGCCCAGGATGGGTGATGCCACATTGAATCGTCGTCGCCAAGTGGTGTCGTCGGTGATGAGCCAGATGTATCCGCCGCTGACTGTGATTTCGTTGGCCCGCGAGATGCCTTGCGGCAGCCGCAGGATGGCACGTACCCTTCCATTCTGGTCGCAGACCTGGATGCCCATGCTGGTGACGGCCCACAGGTTGCCGTTGCCGTCGAAGGTGATCGTCTGTATATCCAATGGGCGGCTGTCATCGTTGTGAAGCCAGTAGAAGGGTTCTCCGCATGTGGGCTGGTTGTCCTTCAAGATGTATTGCCACACGGTGTTGCCGGGTGTGGTGGGTATCATGGCGATGTTGGTGAGGTCGGGGTAGATGATGCGGGTCACAGGCTTGCTCGGGGTTCCGTCGCCCGCTTTTTCCCATCCCAGGTCCTGTGGCGAGAGCAGCTCTTGCAGGAAGTCGTTGCTGGTGGTTCCCATTGCGGGTTGTGCGGGCCAGTCTCGCCACATCCACATCATGGCCTGCGGGAAGACCTGTGTAGCCCGTGTCACGTTGTGGCCGGTGTCGCTCCAGTCCGTCATCACGTCATATCCTGCAAATTCCAGTGCGCTGGCGAGCATCTGGTTGCCGTCATACCAGTGTCCGAACAGCGGATTCCAGGCGTCGTCCGTTCCGTCCTGGATGAAGATGCGCAGGGGCAGGGGTTCGGTCTTCCTGACCAGTGCTTGCAGGTCCCCCCCGCCTCGCATGGCCACAAAAGTGCCCACTCCAGTGAAAACCTTGCCGAACAGGTCGGGGCGGTGCCATGCCGCGTTGAATGCCGCGATGCCGCCGCTGCTCAGTCCCATGATCATGCGGTCCTGGGGCCGGCTAGACAGACGTATGGGCTTGCCACGTGAGGTCTTCATCTTCTCGACGGCTGGCAGTAGCTCGGTCTCAAGAAATCGTGCGAACAGCCCCGTCGTGCTGTCGAACTCATAGCAGCGGTTGTAGCGCAGCAACGTTCCGTCGTCGGCCTTGATGATGCCAGGCTGCAAGAACACACCGATGGTGACAGGCATCTTGCCCGCATCGATGAGTGAATCCATGACCTGTGGGGCGTGGCACAGCACGCCATCGAGGCCCACATACAGAGCAGCCTCCTTCTTGCCGTTGTACTGGTCGGGCACATAGACCTGGAAGGTGTGCACCGTGCCCGGATAGATCGTGGATTGCTCCAGCACGCCATCGATGAGCACGTGGCCGGCACTGGCCGCCATTGCCGTGGCCATGAGGTATAAAAACAGAATGAAACGTCGTGTCATAGTCGTGAGGTTGAAGGGTTAGATCGCCGCAAAGCTAACAAAAAAGTATCAATCCCGCAAATGCTGTGTAAAAGCAAGCGTGCGTCCCCGCCAGTGTGGGAACGCACGCCGTGAAGATTGTGTATCTTGAGGTCCTAGAGAACGCGGCAGGCACCAACGTAGCGCCGGCTGTAGTAGGACTCGGTGTTCTTGCTCTCGGTCACGCCGCTGCTGCATGCCGAGTGGATGAAGTGGAACGTGTTGTCGTCGTTCACCCTGGTGACGATGCCCACGTGCCCCACGCCGCCACGGCCTGAACGTCCCTGGAAGAACACCAGGTCGCCGGGCTGGAGATCCTTCTGCTTGACGCGCACGCCGTCGGTGATTTGTCCGCGTGATGAGCGGTCCAGGTCGATGCCGAATCGCTTGAACACATAGCTGGTGAATCCCGAGCAGTCAAATCCTCGGGGCGACATGGCACCATAACGATAGGGCGTGCCGCGGAAGCGGTAAGCGTAATTGATGACCTGGTCAACGATGCTGTTGCGGCTGTTTTGCTCGAGTTGCTCGAGGACGGTACCCTGCTTGCGCGTCTCTAGACGCTGGGCTTGGGCTGATAAACCTGAAAAGGTAATGGTTAGGATAGCGAATAAAACCGATAAACTTATTTTACTTTTAATAAAATGCATAATTGTTGTTTTAGAGGACTGGAAAATCCGCGCATCGGCGGCCTTTTCGTCAAGGGCATCGAGGGAAAAACGATGCCGTGCGCCCTGGTTAGCGATGCAAAGGTAGCCCAAAGCGGTCACCCGACCAAACTGCTTAAACACTTGTAAACATTTAGCCATTTTGGCCAGTCGAGGCTGCCGTGAGCGGCTCATCTCCCTAGCCGAGGGGGATGCGGGCCTGGTTGAATGTTTAAATTTTGGAAATTAAAAATGAAAAAGTTTACACTTTTTAACAATAAATGGCATCCTATAAGATTTATTTTTTAGATTTTTGCCACCAAAAGTGATGCTCACGATATGAAAAATGCCATCCAGGTTAGCATAATGCAACCAGGATGGCACTTTTTGTAAAAAAAGTGATTTTTGGTCCTTCGCAGCCCAGTTTTTTAGCGCATCGTCCCGTTGTGGAACAAATCGTTTTTCAGACAACGGAGACATAGTGTGAGGGTGTTTTGACGGGTCAGTTGGAGATGATGAATCCTCCGTTGCTGGGCATGACGCGGTACTGGCGCATTCCCACCTTGTTGTTGATGGCGACTCCCTTGACGGGTCCGCCGGCACCCATGAGAGGGTCGAATCGGGAACCGCAGTTGCTGCACACCGCCTCAAACTTGTCGTTGTCGATCGAGAGGGTGACGTTTTGCGCTGCCTCGACGGGGCATGCCAGGTCGTAGGCTAGAGGTCCGTCCATGCCCATGATAATCAGCACACCACCATATCCAGTGTAGGTGTTGACGTTGTAGGGGAAGTTTGCCGGCAGGTTCCTGCTGCGGTCAAAGATGCGGTAGTCGCCGATGCCTGCTACGCCATAGGTGTTCCACAGGGCGTAGTTACCCAGGTCGATGCGCACCATGAATCGGGGCACGACCTTGTTGTCGATGTGCTCGCATGAGCTGGACAATAATAGTAGTGCAGTGAGCACTATTAGAACCGGGAAGTAAGTGTAAAACCTCATTTTTACTGGCTTTTTACTGTTATTAACGTAAAAAAAGGCCATTTGATTGTAATTTTACTCAGAAATCTATACTTTTGCATCGATAAAACAAACTATCAGGCATGAATCCATTATTCTCAATCATCACCGTCACGTGGAATGCGGCCGGCGTTATCGGTCCCACCATCAAGAGTGTGGAGCGTCAGACCAGCAGCGACTATGAGCTGCTCATCATTGATGGTGCCTCGACCGATGACACGCTGGCCATCGTGGGTCGTGCATCGATTGCCGGGCTGCGTGTGTTCAGTGAGCCCGACAATGGCCTGTATGACGCGATGAATAAGGGTATTGCACGTGCCCGCGGGCGTTATCTGGTGTTCTTGAACGCCGGCGACACGTTTGCCGACGATGCTGTGCTGGCGCGGCTGTCGTTGCTTGCCGGTTCCAATCCAGGGGTCATCTATGGGCAGACGCAGCTGGTGAACAGTCAGTACCAGGTGGTGGGCCGTCGTCACTTGACGGCTCCCAAGCACTTGACGGCGGGGAGTTTCCTCAATGGCATGGTGGTGTGCCATCAGGCCTTTGTGGCTCGTCGAGACCTTGTTCCCGATTATGACCTGCGTTATCGGTTGAGTGCCGACTATGACTGGTGCATCCGCGTGCTGCAGGCTTCGCGTGCTAATGCCTATGCCGGCGACCAGCCCATCATCAGCTACCTGGCAGAGGGGATGACCACGCGTCACCACCGAGCGTCGCTGTGGGAGCGTTACCGCATCATGTGCCGCCACTATGGCACTGGCCGTGCCACGGTGGCTCACCTGGGGTTTATCCCGCGATACCTGAAGCGTCGCTTGAGCGGCGGGGCGAACAATCAATAGTGAGGAGTTAGTTATAAGACGATCAATTATGAGTGAAAAGAAATCAGGAAATATAGTGAGCCGCAACTGGCATCGCTTCAAGGTGTGGTACAAGGGATTGTACCGTGGCCGCCCATGGTGGGTGAAGACACTGGCAGCCATCGGGACCTTTATTGTCCTGTTCCTGCTTTATCTCATCGCCGTGGATGTGAACCTGCTGTGGCTGTTTGGCAAGTCACCGAGCACCCACAGCATCATGCATCCGCGCAATCCCGAGGCGAGTTACCTGTACAGTGCCGACGGCAAGACCATCGGCAAGTACTATGACGAGAACCGCACCCCAGTGCCCTATGACTCGATCAATCCGCAGTTTTTCAAGGTGCTCATCGATACCGAGGACGAGCGCTTCTACATGCACCATGGTATCGACTTTGGCGGTCTGGGAGCGGCCGTCAAGGACATGGTGCTGCACGGTCGTCCGCGCGGAGCGAGCACGATCACGCAGCAGCTGGTGAAGAACATGTTCCGCACCCGCAGTGACTACTCGACAGGCCTGCTGGGCTACATTCCAGGCGTGAAGATGCTCATCATGAAGAGCAAGGAGTGGATCATCGCCACCAAGCTGGAGATGTTCTACAGCAAGCAGGAGATACTGGAGATGTATGCCAACACGGTGGACTTTGGCAGCAACGCCTATGGCATCAAGACGGCGGCTAACACCTATTTCAAGACCACACCCCGGCAGCTCAAGCTGGAGGAGAGTGCAGTGCTTGTGGGCCTGCTGAAGGCCACGAGCACCTACAATCCCCGCATCAATCCCAAGAACAGCCTGCGTCGTCGCAATCAGGTGCTCAAGAACATGCAGGAGCGAGGCGACTTGACCAAGGCGCAGTATGATTCGGTCTCATCGCTGCCGATTGACCTGAAATACACCATTGAGAGCAACTATGACGGCGTGGCCCCCTACTTTCGCGAGACGGTTGCCCGTGAGGTGGAGGAGATTGCCAAGTCCCGCGGTCTGAAGCTGGATCTGGAGCGAGACGGCCTGAAGATCTACACCACGCTTGACAGCAAGATGCAGGAGTATGCCGAGCAGGCCGTGAGCGAGAAGATGCGCGTGGTGCAGCAGAACTTCAAGAGCCACTGGGGCGACAATGACTGCTGGCTGGATGACAACAACCAGCCCATAGCCAACTTTGTCGAGGACAAGGCCCGCAACACGCCCATCTATCATGAGCTGCTGGCCCGTTATCCCAACGACCTGGACTCGGTGAACTACTACATGAACCAGCCTCACATGGTGCATCTGTTTGACTATGATAACGACTCGCTGTACATGGAGATGAGTTCGATGGACTCGGTGCGCTACATGCTTCACTTCATGCACTGCGGTTTCATCGCTATGGAGCCAGGCAATGGGCATGTGAAGGCGTGGGTGGGAGACGTGGACTTTGACACCTGGAAATATGACAAGGTGCGTGCCAAGCATCAGCCAGGCTCCACGTTCAAGCTGTTTGACTATGCGATGGCCATGGAGCGCGGCCTGGTGCCGTGTGACCGCCGGCTGGACGAGTACATCGACACACTAGTGTATAATGAGGAGAAGCAAGAGATGGAGCACTGGCGTCCCACCAATGCCAATGGCACCTTCAGCGGTGCCGAGATGACGCTGCGCTCGGCGTTTGCCCAGAGCATCAACAGCGTGACCGTGCGAGTGGCCCGCGAGGTGGGCTACAGCGAGATTGCGCAACTGGCTCGTGACATGGGCATCAAGTCTCCGCTGGATCCCAAGCCAGCGCTGTCGCTGGGTGCCAGCGACGTGGACTTGATGGAGCTGGTGAATGCCTATTGCACTGTCGTCAACGACGGTGTGATGCATGATCCCGTCATCGTGACGCGCATCGTGGATCGTGACGGCAAGGAGATCTATCGTGCCCCCGACCGTGAACAGCAAGCCCTGAGTTACCGCTCGGCGTGGCTCATGCAGCAGATGCTCATGGCCTGCCGCACCGATGCTGGCGGTACCGCGATGGCACTGAATGGGTACATCACGCGTCCGCTCTATGACGTGGACCTGGGCGGCAAGACGGGTACTAGCAACCGTCATGCCGATGCCTGGTTTGTGGCCGTGTCGCCGGGACTGGTGTGCGGTTCATGGGTGGGCGGCGAGTACCGTCAGATCCACTTCCGCTGGGGGGCCTTGGGTCAGGGCAGCCGCACGGCATTGCCCATCTGCGGCCGGTTCCTGCAGCTGGTGCTGAGCGACCCGCAGTTCCAGCGTTACCACCAGCGTTTCCAGCCCTGCAAGGAGCCTATCAGTGCCGACCTGTACTCGGGTTGCTCGTCGATTGCTCCTGTCGAGGAGCTGGACTCGACGATGCTCGACTATGACGAGGACAGCCTGTCCATTCCCCTGACCGACGACTTCAACCCCGACGAGAAACTTGATGAACCCAACGCCGTGCCCGACTCGGTATAACCATCGATTTTTAAGCAAGGCGATACATGTGTGTGCCCAGCCATTGGGCTACTGTCAAAAATTGAGGATTACGGAGTTCGGATTACGGAGTTCGGAAGGAAATTTTCTTGAAATCATTGGCAAAACCCTTGGTGCTCTCATCTGTCATCCGTTATGCAAGAGAAGCTACGATTTTCGGGCATCGGTGGCCAGCAGGCGGTGGCCCAGGCGGCAGTAGATGCACTTGCGGGCTTCGCAGTAGTTGCGTCGCAGCTGAATCAGGGCCTGGCTGGTGAGGGCATCGTCGCACTTGATGCCCGCGGCCCTGAACATGGTCACGATGCTGTTGCCCTCGGTGGTCGAGAGGCGTTAAACGATAAGCGTGAGGACATACTTCTGGCCTTTTCCCCATAAATAAAAATAAAGTAGCTCTTTCCCGCAGGGAAATTGTTTAGAAAGGCTTGCTGTTAATCAGTTTACCCACCATACTGCATGAATATTTAATATAGCAATGCAAGTTTAGATTAATTATTAAAAAAAACAGAATCTTTTCCCCAGCAACATGCTCACCAAAGAAGTTTCAATAATTATCTGGATGGTCACCGTTGAGTGCCGTGGTCCTGATATTCTGGCGGCAATCAAGGGCGACCCTTTAGCTATCCGTTTATCATAAAACTTCAAGTTCATGTTTATCAGGCAACAATTACAACCTGCCGACAACAATAACAACTATTTATTTTTTTGAATGTACTTGGAATTAACCTCAGGAGAATCCTCCTCAACAGAGGATGTTTTTTATGCCAGATTTGTTTTTAAATAGGAATATTGTAAAAAAAATTGACATTTTTATTAAAGATTGCGCCTTGAATCTGTTTTTCCTGTAAAATTATTTGCAAGCAAATTACATGCAGGAGTATCTTTGCAACAGCAAGAAGCCGTGATGCCAGTATTGACGGAACAGTGATGGATATAAGTCTTTATTAACCGATAATTATTATAATTATGAAAACGAAATTACTGTTAATGCTGTTGTTTGTGTTTGCAATAACAGCAGGATTGAATGCTCAGGATCAAGAGCAGACGGCCACCCCTAAGGTCGAAATTCACCTCGATGATACTATTTCCTGGAGGCATAATGCTACGGTTGTGACAATCTCACATGATGACCCTAATACGGTTATTTATTATCGTTATTGCTTCAAAACCTACGATGAATGGACTGAATGGATGGATTATTATAAAAATGACTATAATCATGGGGCGGAAATCCCTTTTAATAACAATGGGAAATTTGTGTTGGAAACTTATGCCATCAGTCCCGGGAAAACTCCCAGTGAGATAGTGAGCTACGAGTTTGAGGCTTGTAGCTATTATCGTGTCGCAGACTTTGGCGTCGATGGCATTTATTATAAGTTCATGAGTGATTCTACCGTAGAAGTGAGCTTGAACTATTTTAAAAGTCTCGGATATGTTACTCTTTACGATTGGTTTCGTAACACATTTGGCCCATATTCTGGTGATGTGGTCATTCCCGAAACTGTTGATTATCAAGGCAGGACTTACACCATTGAAGGCATTGGCACCAATGCTTTTATCAATTGTCACTTGACGAGCATCACCCTGCCCAATTCACTTAAGAGCATTTCCAGCGATGCATTCGTTAACACTACTATCGAAAGTGGCAGCATCTTAATCCCGGCTTCGGTAACAAACATTGAAGAACGCGCTTTCTTTTATTGCTATGACCTCGAGAATGTGAAGGTTGATGAGGATAACCCCGTCTATGATTCTCGCGATAATTGCAATGCGATTATCGAGACAGCAACAAATACGCTTGTTTGTGGCTTTAATAGTACTACCATTTTATCGACTATATCCGCAATCGGTCCGTGGGCATTTGGTGGTGACATGTTATACGAAGCAGTGGGATGTTCTTTCTCCAATTTAGAATTGCCTAATAGCATTAAGACTATTGGAGACTTTGCATTTGCACATTGCACCAACTTGACAAGCGTCACTATTCCTAATTCGGTCATTTCAATCGGAAGAGAAGCCTTTTTGGGTTGTGACAACTTGACCAGCGTTATTATTCCTAATTCTGTCATCGCTATTGGAGAATCTGCATTCGCTTTTTGTAATAGCTTGACTGATGTGACCATCCCGAACTCCATTACCGAAATCAGCAACGAGTTGTTCTTTAGATGCACGGGCATCACTGAAATTACTATCCCCAACTCGGTTACACGAATCGGTGATAGAGCGTTTGAAAACTGCACAGGCTTAACCAAGATTGTTTGTCATGTGACGACACCACCTGTTCAGGGCAAACGCTGTTTTTATGTTCCAGATAATATGATTTATAATAATGTAACGTTATATGTGCCCCACGAGT
>Ga0247611_10003598_pt1 | contig 22707 bp, 36 predicted proteins | sample 177DNAGHGhighgp2_FD_192422 | JGI IMG/M metagenome (GOLD analysis project Ga0247611, IMG submission 192422) | Sheep rumen microbial communities from Palmerston North, Manawatu-Wanganui, New Zealand - 1770 DNA GHGhigh gp2 | ecosystem: Host-associated > Mammals > Digestive system > Stomach > Rumen... | reverse complement strand
CATAATTAAATACCTTTTTCAATCGCAGGGCGCCCGCCGCAAAGTTTTGTAACATACGCCTGAACAATTTTTTTATCTTTTAAAGTATTTTCATCTATCGCGACTTCATCCCAATAAAGCTTATGCGGCGTACAAAATTCTTTAAGGGCTTCAAGAACATAATCTTCCACATCACTCCTAACATACCAACCGAAATGCGTATGGTAGCGAGTATTAGAATTCATTTCAAGAATATCAAGGTAGCTATTCAAATCTCCTTCCAGAACCCAAACATATCCGCCCATGCCGCAAATAGTATATTTCATTGACTTATAATATTCGTCAATATCTGCGCGATTTGTATCGGGATACATCTTCACATATTCATCTACTTCATACCAACGTACCCTGCGCAGATTACCATTCTTAGACTGCACGTTGATATACATTTTTCCACCGCTTTCAAAGGGTTCACCCACTTGCGGCAGATTCTGGAAAGTTTTTGCTACCATAATTACTCCTTTAACTCACATTCATGGATATATGCGAAGTCCTCAACAAAACCATGCGCGAAAATATTCTCAATATCGGTCTGAATATAGTCAATATTCTCAATAACATCATTGCCATCTTTAATATACTTAACGATTTCTGGCAAACAATTCTTAACGTATTCTTCCAAAAGACTGAGCTTCGCGTCACCGATTGTCTTATAAGCCTAGAAAATAGGCTCGTTACGATAATTTTCAACAATATAAATAGTCATTTTTATTTCTTTTCCTCAAACATATCTGCCAATTCTTCACTCATAAGAACATCTTCACAGCGATAAAGTTCTTCAAAGCTACTGAAATTTTCTTCCCCATAAAATTCTACTATTCTATCTGCGGCAACACCATAGGAAGCAGCGCAGACAAGACCACAGCCAACTTTGAGTGTTGCCTCTTCAAAAAAGTGGACCTTATAAAAGAACATAGAACTTAAACTCCTTTCCAATTCTCTATATATATTATACCATAAATTTTAAAAAATTTCAAATTTACTTACTAATTTATATAACCCCCAAATGGAAAGAAAAACTTATTGCAATAATCTATATAATCCTCTTCTTCCCATTCTTGTTCACTCATATGATGCCAACATCTAGGACACAAATTCAAAAGATTATCTACTCTATGAACGTATCCACATTTTTTACAGAAATATACTTTTACCTTCATTATAACAACCTCTCTTTAAAGAATCTGCTATAAGCTCTAATGTTACATTATCAAGAATTGCGCAACCCTCGAAATTTATTTCTTTTATTTTATTTTTATCAAAATTTTCTATTGTTTCAATAGCTAAATCAACATTATAAAACAAAAGTTTTACGTCGCTATGATTGCGCTTAGCCGCGCGAAGTGCGCCTGCATAACTTGGAACCAACGCTTCTTTGTAAGTTGCACTACCATAGTAATACAGCTTAATAAATTCAGCTGTACGTAGAATGGTAATTGCGTCTTTTATATCAAAGTTTTCTATATCTTCTTGATACTTTTTAATATTTCTGCGCGCGATACCTATCCAGGCATTTGCGACTCCATTGGGACTAATCTTGGCAATACGCTCCCTATATGCAATAAGTTTACTAAATTCCCACCAATTAGGATTAAGAATGTAGTAATCTGTATAAAGTATCTCTAACATATTAGGACTACCTTTATGAAGTTCATATCGTACTAAACGTAAATCTTTAACTACGATATGCTCTCCATTTTCCATAATTTTAGTAGTACTAGTAGGAGGAACCAAAAAAGTAATTTCAGAAATAGAAGGCATTATTACTGCAATAGTATCTACATCTGAACTTTCAATATCTAACTTATAATTTTGAGACCCGATAAGAAAGACGCCGACTAGCCTGTTTCCATATTCATCATAGATTTTTTCATAATGCGCGCGCACTCTTTTCATTATCTTTTCTTTTAAATCCATAAATTCTCCCAATGTTCATTCAACCACTCAAAGGCTTCTTTCCTACATTTAATACGATCAAATGCGATTTCTCTAGTTTTATTAATCCATTCTTGTCTTTTATCTTCTGACCCGCTAACAAATTCAACCTTATTATCTTTATAAGCTACAATATCCGGCATTTCTGGTATATCATAGTTAAATTCCTCTAAGCTTTCAAGAGATTTAAATAGAAGTTGACTCGCGCGCCTTATATCATTATTCCAATTATCAAAAGCTTTATCATCATCACCATTGGCTGCATCTACATATTCTTGCGGCATACCAACATTCTTCTCTGCAAAATCTTCAAGCGCGCAAGCTAGTTTGCCTATAAAATATGAATCCAAATCCACTATATCGTAGCTACTATAACCTTTGCGCGCCCGCTCAAAAGCAAGTTTAAAAGAGCGAAAAAACCAGCGAATATTTCCCCACCAACAGGAAGGATATTTCCAATTTAGGTATGGTGCGAATAAATCTTTTTGTTTTTCATATTCAATCCGAACTGCGCTTTTCATATTTCTTTCCTTTCTGCTGGAACGATGGTTTTCTGTCCAGACAAATACCGTATACAGTCTTGCTTACGATTCTTGTCGAATTGGAAACGCTCACGTGCATATCCAACAATGCTCATATCATCGAGAGCTTTGGCATCAAGCTCAATATCATAGTTAAGATCTTTCTCCATGCTATCCGCATCTATTAACCTCCCATGTCCTTTCGGGAGTGAACAGATAATGGGGCACCAAGGAGGTCGTTTAAAACATTCTTCAAGCGTCCACATCTTTTTCTCGTCTAGACCCTCAAACTTCGGAATTGGGCAGTTCCCAATCATATTCCTTAACTTGCAATCATGGCATCCATTCGGCATTTCCATCCGTACTACTACACTCATATTTTATTCCTTTCTGCGGGAACAATAGTTGGGGCAGACTTAATACTCTCTTGCACTGCACTCAATCTTATCCAATACTTCCCATCTTCAATTTTTATTTGACCAGGACAAGCAATTGCAATAGCATCCCTGCTTATCAAATCCATATGCCCTTCGGGGAGAGAACAGAGGATGGGACAATTCGGCATCCTCCTTTCACGGGTTGGAAAATTGTAACCTCGCTGTTCCCCTGATATTCGGCATCTTGGATAATCGCCGTAATCGTCAAGACAGGGACACACATCACAGCTCTCCGGCATCTCCATTCGAACTACGCATTCACTCATATTTCGCCCCTTTCTGCGGGAACAATTATAGGTGCTTCATTTATATCTTCTATAAACACAGCATCAAAATCAAACGTATATTCTGTTTCACCAAAATGCACAGAATGTTCTTTCAGCTTTTCTGCATCTACAAGCTGCCCATGTCCTTCTGGCAGTTGGCAAATGATGGGACACCAATCTGGCCTTACAAGGTCTTTAATCGGGCCAAATCTTTTTCCTACATACCGTTTCTCCTTAAAACAGTAAACATCTGTGTCAGCATAGCTATCACCATACACGATTTGGTGCAGGTCGCAGTCCAAACAATTTTTGCGGAACTCCATCCTTACAACGCACTCGCTCATTCTTATCTACTCCTTATCAATGCAACAATTAATATTACAATCATTGCAATAATTGTAACAATCATTACAACAGCGCACCAAGTCGGTAAATTTGTGATGTCTACTTGAATCACCCAAAATGGAAAATACACGCTCATTCCTGCACCTTCCTTTTCCCATCCGCGCAAAACCAATTAGCATCGAATAGTAAGAATCTATCTACGCCTTTAAGCTTTGCTATTTTTGCAACAATGCATTTCTGTGGATCGTTATAATACTTACATTCCCCACACCGTACTATATCTTGCGCTTCCTCACAGATTTTCAAAAAATCCGGCTTCACTTTCTCATGGATTTCTTTCTGCACAAGGTCAAGCGAAAACTCATGCGTCCAAATCGGACGGCCCAGCTTCTTTTCGATATACTCGTGCATATCATTAAAGTCACACATAAGAAATCCTGTATATGCGCTCACTACAATAGCTTCATACTTTGTCATTCCCGCACCTCATTTTTTGTCAAGCCATTGTAAAAAAGTTCTAACTCTCTAAACTCTGCATAAGATAACCCGAATACCTCAAAATACGAATAGTGATAACAAATATCTATCTGTAACTCGCCATCATCATATATTGTATGCATTTTATCCCCAGCAATATTACGTGAGTTATAAATTCCACAATCCGCTTCATTATATTGTTCTTTTATTATTCCTTTTGCAATTTCAAGTTTGCTCATTCCTGCACCTCACGTTCCATAGTTCACGGCTTCGGCGCGGGTGATAAAGAAGTGAATTCCGCTTGAACACTCGTTCCATCTATTCTCATCAAAGTCTGGAACCTCGACTATTTTTCCTACCGTATACAGGAACAAAGGGTCTCTATCACTGGGCACAGACCACTCACTGGATATAGAACCGTCAATTGTCTGTATTTCAAGTACCTCAGCCTTACTACAACGGCATTTCCGGCTGGTTGCGCTTGAGCGTTTTGCATCTTCAGTAATGCGGAGTTTTACAATGAGGTCATGCGCTTTCTTCCAGCCGATGAACGCGCCTTCTTCCGGGCAAGCCAGGTTGTAAAAAGCGGTCTGTTCATTCCATTTTACCGTATCTATATTTTTAGCTTCTGACAGATTAGCCCCTGACAGATTAGCTCCGCGCAGGTCGGCTCCTGACAGGTTAACTCCTGATAGATCAACACCTGACAGATTAGACTTATATAAGTCGGCCCCAGACAGATCTGCTGAAAATAGGCGGACTCCGAAAAGATTAGCCCAAGACAGGTCTGCCCCAGTTAGGTTAGTATGGACTAGGTTGACTTCGGACAGGTTGGCTTCAACCAGGATAGTCCTATGTAGGTCGCTCCCAATCAAGATAGCTCCGGATAAGTTGGCCTCAGTCAGAACAGCTCCGGATAGGTTGGCTTCAGACAGGTCGGCCCCAGTTAGGATAGCCCCAGATAGGATGGCCCCAGATAGATCGGCACCAGATAAATTAGCACCAAATAGGATGGCTCCAGATAGATGAACCCTAGATAAGTTGGTTCCAGATAGGTCCACCCCAGCCAGATCCGCTCGTTTGCCGCCATCACCCATAATCCACTTCTGATGATTTTCCAGTATCACGTTCAATTCGTCAATATTCATTCCTGTACCTCCATTTTCGCTCCGCAGTTAGGGCAGTGGTTAGCATTGCCCCTTCCAGCATTTACACCACGAAGGTCAAGATACCTATGACACAGGGGACATTGTATGGTGTGTTTATCTATCCGTATCCACTTGCCCCGCTTCGGCAACTGCGCTTGCAACCGTTCAACCTCGGCTTGCGCTTCTTCCCACATTCTAAAATTGATTTCGCTGTTCTTTTGAACAGCTTTCAACGTTTTTTGCAATTCCTCTATTGCATCGGCGGCATCATCGTCCTTTGCGGCGTATCGGCACATCCACCCTTCGTCTTTATCAAAGAAAGCAAGATCGCACCCTTCGCAATCGTCACGCTTGCACCGCAACGCTTTGACCAGTTTAGTGTAATCCGTCATGCTTTTACCTCATAAATATCTTCTACAGTTGGCCGCCCAATTTCAATACCAGCATAAATATACTTATCAGCGTCAATATCATCATGTGCGGCCTCAATCAAATCGGCAAGAAAATAAAAATAATTTTCTGCATAACGAGCCTCTTCAGCTTCTTGCTGCCATTCTGCAATTTCACCCCTATATACTTCTATTTGTTCTAACTTTTCTTCTACAGAATTATTAAAACCCTTTACTTCTTCAATACGATCTTTAAGGGTATCAATATGATCAAGAGCATCAGTGCCATGCTTATGCGCGCGAGTTTGTGCTGCCTGTAAATTATTCAATGTAAGTGGGATAATTTTTTCCCAAGGAACATTAGCACAATCTATCATAATAGGATAGATAATAGAATTACGGCTATAATCCGCAATAGGAATAAATTCATCCTTATTACGAATAAAAAAATCCACATAAGCGCTCATATATTTTTTACCTCTTTCCAATTATTATGTTCAATTATTCTGCGCATATTCTCAACTCCTACTGGATTTTGAGAATGGATATGAAAGGAATATCCAGTATCGACAATACCTTCTTTTTCGAGCCAATCTAGAAGTTTAATATAATCTCCGCCGTCTCGCACGAAGTCACCAGCATCATGGTCAAGACTAATCAAAATAGTATCATCGCCCATTTGATGCTCATACCAATGAATCGCAGTTTTAGCTTGATTTACAGAACGTACTACAATCCATTCACCACAATAAGATGGCTCACGCACATCATCGACCCAAAGCATCATAGTTTTCTCCTTTTATTAAAATGGTTTAAATCCTTGTTCTCTGAACCACCGCTTATTTATCCCATCAGGAATAGACCTAAAATATGGTTCTAACTCTTCATAACGCATTATAGCATCTGATTCATTTTGAAAATTTTCTTCGATTTCAAGACCAAAATCATCAGCTCCCCAAGCAGAGAGTTTGATATAATAGTTTTTAAAAAAATAAAGAGAAAGAGAAAGTCTAACTTTATGACCATTATAGCACGGATACCAGTCATCGGTAACTGTGATATATCGTTCATTTTTTAATAAAGGCATATTATTTCTCCTTCCCTATTTTCTAATAATATTATATCATAAATTTTAAAAAAAGTCAAAAATAAAAGACCCCTTTCGGAGTCTTTAAAAGTTTTAATTAATTGGTTTAACTACATATATAAGTCCTTCAGTTCTAATTAATTCATATTTAGAAAAAAACTCATTTATATCTACTGTACTATCTACTAGTACACGATAAGTTATTTCTGTAATACGGTCACCACAAGTAGCTTCAATAATAATAAGAGTTATACAACTAAATAAAAGTAACATTGATGCAATTGTCCAACCACTATTAAGGCCAATTTCACTCCAAAAAATTAAAGTAAGAAATACTGCTATTATACCTACTATAACTGAACCAGCGATAATATCCTGAGAAGTTTCATTTAAAAAAGTATCTGTAATTACTTGAAGAATTGTTACTCCATCCATACATTAACTCCTTAGTGCTTTAATAGATATTCTCTACTTACGTTCTTAAAGCTAAAGTTGGGGTCAGTGGTTTTATAATATACATAACCTTCACGAGGACACTCCTTGTTTCCTTCAGTTACCTGAGTACTATAGAAGCCATCTGCACTCTGCTTGAACTCTTCAAAATCATCAGGCATACGATAGTTAACATCTACAATAGGGACAATTTCCATACCATAGCTAATCCAAACTCGCTCAGCATCGCGCATATCAAACTTACCATGTGCACTATCAATCATATGGAAGCAGAAAAGGTGATTTTCTTTAAGATGATGCGGATTCTTTTGAATATTCGGACCGCAAATCTCGCCCTGCCAACATACATAAGTAAGCTTATGCTCCTTTGCGTACTTAGTATTAAGGAAGTTTTTCATCTTATTCTCGATATCATACTTTTTTGCCATTTCCCAATACACGTTCTCATCATAGAAACATTGTTGCTTTTCATCAAGCATACGCACATTGCGCGAGCATACATAGAACTCGTACCGCTTAAATGGATTATGAGTACGCGCGAGAATATAAGTAGCAGAAGAACCATCGCACTTTTGAGTTACAATGTAAGGAGTCTTATCCTTAAGCACCCAAGGCATATTTTCTGCTCTTTCCTGATCAGTTTTTTTCACGAACGGGAACTTAGTAGGAAATGCAGTTTCAGACTTCTTCTTCTTACGCCCGAACAGCGCGAACATCAACTTGCGTCCACATTCACGCCGCATCATCCAGCGCGCCCAACCTTGCTTAAATACTTCTGGTCGACGCTGCGCCATTGCCTTATACTTATCAACCGGCGCAGACTTTGCGTTGTCTTCATCCTCAATATGAACTACTCCAAGAATTTCAGTAAGGAAGCGAGATTCATCAGCATAATGATGTTCAACTCCATTATTATCAAGAATAAAAGGATCATTAGAAATAAATTCCTCGTTATTCTTTGATATATAAAGGCCATGATTAAATCTTACCTCCCAACCAAAATCGTTGGCATGCATAAGCAAACCTTGGGAAACGACACCGCACATCTTGATGGTCTTAATCTTATACTTGCGCTTTGCAAGGAAGGCAAAGCACTCACGGTCAGAAGGAACCTTACTATCTACTTCAAAGTAAATTGCCGGATCGCCAACTTTAAATTGGTTCTTTTGTACGATTACATGCCAGCCACCGACGCGCGCGAGCTCAACGCGGTCATACCCTTCAATGGGCATAACTTCATCAATAAGAACCACATACGCAAGCTCACGCTCACCCTTAGAATTTAACATAAGTTACCTCACTTTCTCCAATTTATTAAAAGCAAAATTAAATTAAATAATGGAGCAAGAAGCAAACAAATACTTCTAGCTACTATATTAGACCACAAAATAATTGCCATAATTAAAGTAGCTATCTCAAGTCCTATAATAACAGAAGATATAATATTTTTCATATTCATATTTTCTCCTTTTCTAAAGCGTCAATAATAAGTTCTGCTACATGGCGCGCGTACTCATTTGATACGAGCCAATCACAGTATTGGCGGCTACAATCTGTACAATCATGTGTTACTTTACTATTCCAAGTACAACTTTCACACTCTACGCAATAAAGTTCATTTAAAATTACTTCTGTAATTCGATTAATTTTTAATTCTCTTTCCATTATATTTCTCCTTTAACAACTAAATAAGGATATAAAAATCCCAATTACACAAAGTATACAAAAAATTGCGAATGCAATTTGCATACCATCAAAAAATCCATCAAAAAAAGGCTTCATATTATCTCCAATTAATTAAATAAAATAATTATAATTATAAGCAATATAGTCAGTAAAATAATTATAAAATCTATTGCTTTAATAAAACCTTCCATAATTTATTCATCTATAGTAAACTTATAACAATTTACTTTCTTGCTTACAACCGTGCACGCATCCAGCGCGACAATACCTTCATCAATAAAAGGTTCGTGGATTGCGTCTACGTCATAAAGACTCTCACATTTATGTCGAATATTCTTCCATGCCCAGCTTGCATTCCAATGCCCACAAATTATTGTCTTTCCATTAATTCGCGCGCCCTTAGACCAAAACTCCATACCATTTGCCCAAGTAAAATAAGTATCCCACATAGCATCATCTATTGTATCCCATTCATTGACAGGAATAATCTCCGGCACGGTAACCATTTTTCCGTTATTATCTTTTATATAAGTATTCTTATAAGGAACCCAAGCATGAGTAAGAATATAGTCCCCGATAACTTTATAGTATACTGTATCGTTATAATACTTCCACCATTTTGCGTTTTTTCGCATTTTTGGGATTACTTCTACAATATCTGCGCCTGTAATATCTCGCGCGGTCTGCCATGTACCATTATGTTTGTCTATACCACGTGGCCAATTACCACCAAAAACCATCTGGCGCATAAGAATTTCATGATTACCACGAATAAGAATTTTCTGCTCATTAGGAATAGAATTTACAAACTCCAAGCACTCCTTAGATTCGGGGCCTCTATCAAATAAATCTCCAAGGCTAACAAAGATATGAGAGGGATTATTTTCGTCGTAACCTTGTTCAGAGAGCGCGCGCCGCATTTCTGTATAGAATGAATGCGCATCAGCAACGCAGAAATAGGTTTTAGTTTTCATATTTTTATACCTCTCTTATTATTATTACTAGCCTTAATTTGAATTAAATATTTTATTTAGGCACCTCAATTAATTTTTCAATATAATCTCGGCCTTCTCCTTTAAAAATAGGGATATTATCATCAATAATCCATTTATCTTCATTATTTTTAATACAACAACACCCTCGCTTTTGAGTAGTAGTGTAATTTTCGCTCCAATTAATACCTTTTTCAAGCATTAATTTATCTTGGAGCTTTGAAGTATTAAGACCTTGAAGTTCTTTATGGGGAAAATTAGCTTGCGCCACCATCTGAATAGAATTACGTGTCGCGTCTAACTGTCGCCAATAGATTAAATTAGTAACTTCTTCTACTGGGACATTGAAGCATCTTGCATCAAACATCGCGCCAGCCAATACAGCATTATTAATAACTGTCGAATATTTATCTTCTTCTGGTGTAATCCATTCTTCAGTATTATTATTATGCAACCGAGCTAGCTTATCATCAATATAAGCAGTCAGATTAGCTTCTAATGCTTTATTAAAAGCAAGAGTTGCCATAGATGCAGATAAACTACATACCTTCTGAACGCTATAATCAAACCAAGCATCAGAATCTAATTTAGCATAATCTACAAGGATTAAAGTAATTTCATCAGATTGTTGATAACCAAATACACAACCTTGAATATTTTTACACAGGTATAACATAGTATCCTGCATAGTTTTCATAAGGATATGGTCAAACGGTCGTTGCATGTGCTTGGTAAAAGTATGAAATGCACGGCCATCAATGCGGATAGCTACTGGCATACGCCGCACTAAATAAGTTTTAGAACGGTTCTCATAAAATTCTTTCATTCTAGTACCTAAATCATCGTTCACTGGCATAGTATATTTCCTCTTTTATTCTTTCTATCTATATTATATCATAAATTTTTAAAAAAGTCAAAATAAAAAGAGCCTAGGTTATTACCTAAGCTCATTTATTTAATACTATTATTCAATATATTCAAAAGTATAACCTTTATATTCAGGGAAATAACCCCTAACTACGTCTGAAATTCTTAATTTTGCTGTTTTTAATTTTACAGAGCCAAAAAGACCTCGGTCTGTAAAATAATTTGCCGCTTCTATTTGAGATTCAAAGGTTTTATCTAATTGTTTACAGTATACTTTTTTATTTTTAAATCTCTCTTCTTCTACTGCTCCAGGATTTTTAGTAGTACCTGGTAATAAATCAAAGGTTAAATTTTCTTTTAAACAAGGTATTTCGGTGGCTTTTCCTTTTACATAATTACTAATAGAAGTAAGTAATGATTGTATTGCGAATTTAGCCTGTCCAGTGTAATATCCATTATCAATACAATATTTTGCAGCGGAAGTTAAAGTATCAAATTCCATATTTAATTCTGGACAATAAACATGCTTACCAACATATTTTGCATTTAAAGTTTTAATCCAATTATCTAAATCACTTTCATCTGCAAATAAAGAAGAATCAACTTGGCATTGTTTATAATGATAATCTAAAAAAGGCTCCTCTTTTTCAATAGCATTTTTTAAATAAGCCGAAATGGTTCGCATTCCCCATGAAGTAACTTCACTAATACGTTTAGATAGATATTCTTTAGACTCAACAATTAAATTTGCTTCTACTATTAATATATTATTATATTGACGGCCAAATGCTATATTATTACCACCTGGAGTTAAATTATACCCATTATTATAAGTATCTAATTTATTGACCCAATATTCTTCTCTTGCATTTAATTGTGATATAGGGCATCTTTCTAATTCTTCTATTTTAAAATTAACCCATCCATATTTCTGTATAGCTTTATGTAATGGTGAATGTCCTCTTTTTTCTGTGCAATGTTCATTAAATCTTACTTCTAAATTACGAGTAGTTTGACCTACGTATTGAGTTCCATCTAATTTATTTGTTATTACATATATATATCCTTCTCTCTCCATAAATTCCTCAGATTCCTATTAAAATTAAGGACTGAGGTAAAACGTGGTAAGGAATCAGCCACTTAGATAGTTAATTACTCTATCCTATATTACCTCAGTTACCCCTTTGGCTGCGGTGGTGTGATTCGAACACACTTAACGACTTTTAGAGAGTCGAGTCCTTCCGTTGAACGACACCGCAGTATAGCGGCACTAAGGCCGCTTATATTAAATCTTTTCTTTTCTAACTAATGTCATATGCCCGCATTTCTTACATTCAATAAAATGCAATACCATGCGCTTGCTATATTCAATAATTTCTTCCTCTCGTTTATCTAACGATTCACCGCATTTCTCACACTTGTACTGTTTAGTCTGATGCTTTTCCATAAATAATTACCTCGTCCAAATCGTACCAATCATACTCAATAAGCGCAAAGTCAGTATTAACCTGATAAGTATCACAAATACGTTTCAGCAACTCATTAAGCTCATAAACCTCACCAGTGCGCCCATCAATAAGAACGTCTCGAAACGCAATCGCGCCATGATAACCGCCATCGTAAAAATATTTTACTTGGGTAGGATTATCATAGTAGTAAAAGAAACCAGTAGAATTAGACATTTTAGATTTTTTATCTCCTTTTTCATTCTCTATATATATTATAGCATATTTTTAGGGAAAAGTCAAAATTTAAAAGCAGAAGTTAATTTTATATCATTAATTACTAACTCTGTATAAGGGCTTCCTTTTTTATTAGAATTTAATGCCGTAATAATATCACTATTATTTCCAGCCGACATGCTCATAGAAAAATGAGAATTTTGACTTTCAGAATCTAAATCTGATAATACTGTCTATAATACATCTGAAGCAGCAATAAATGCCGCGCCACCTATTAAATATAAAGAATTAAAATCTCCGCCGCTATTATAATCAAAAGCATCCATATACATAAAGGCTGCGGCAAAAATTGATAATAAAGAGTCTATCTATGACTAATAGCCTATTAATTGTTCATGTAAACTTTGATATTCTGCTGCGTTTTTATCAGACATTCTTAAACCAGGTAGAAATTGTGTACCTTTCTTTTTTCTTTTGTCTCTATGATATGGAATATTAAATTTTAAAGTGCCATAATAAGTTTCAAGCAATCCCTATATTCCATCATCAATAGGCGTTATTTGAGACATTTTCGAAATAATATTTCCTATCGAACCTTCTGTAAAGCTAATTGTTTTATTTAATGAGCCAACTTTTATTCCTAAATCTCTTTTAACCTCTAAAGTTGAAGTAGTATTTTTTATTTGTATACCAAAAGTTTCTAAAACTCCATTAAGGATTGTTTTAATCTATAAATCTTGATGCGGATTTGTATTATTTAAACCTTCAAGTGTACCTCCACGCCAAACAACACTTGCTAATGAATTATTACCTAATAATTTACGAATATAATACATCCCCTAAATTTCACCTAATATCCCAGTAATTGCATTAGTATTTTTACCAACAAAAAAACTATATTTGCCTTCTTTGGTTTTTAAAATTTCATCTATAATATCTTCTATTAATGCGCTATCATCACCATGTACACAAGATCTTATTTCTGTTTTAATCTAATTATTAATTTTGTTAATTTCAGAATCACTTAATAGTTTCGCGTCATTTTTTGTTTTTTCGCCAGTTGCTTTAAACCAAGTAAAATTTATTTGCATAGAATCATCGCTTGAATTAACAATTAAATCCCAATTTTTTGCAGCAGGATAACCTTCCTCTTTAGCTTTCTATTTTAAAATGCTCTTCCATTTTGTTTGTTGCTCTTTTGTAAAACTATTTGGAAAAAACTAAAAAGAAGTCATACCTTTATGAGAAGTAAATTTATGGCTGCCCTAATCAAAATTTAAAAAACTAAGAACAGCATCTCGTGCTTTTTCTACGCCTTTTGTTTCTATATAATTATTCACGTCTTGAAAAATATTTTTATTTATAACTTCATTAACAGCATTTTCAAAAGCTAAATATTCTTTGTCATTTTTACTTTCCAAAATACCTATAAATTTAGAATATAAAGCTTCTCCATTAAAACTAAAAGTTGCTGCCTAAAATTCTTCTATTCTTTTATTTAGTTCATTAATATTTTTTACACCTAATAATGAAAAAATAGTATTTTCTTTCTATCGTAATATTTCTATTTGTTCCTATATTTTTTGTTTGGCAAAAAAAATTACTTCTTCTGCCATATTTCTCTAATTCTAAATTTCTTTGCCTATTTCTTGAACTCTTGGCCCATATTCGGCAACGGTATAAACATCTGAATAAGATAAAGCCATTATAATCTCTCCTCTATACCTAAAAAAATTAGGGCAGCCTATTCGGCCACCCTATGGTATATAATAACAAGCAAAAGGGTAGAACCTGTGCTTGGGATTTAATTATCTATATATAAGTAGGGTGGAGATTTTTATAGTATAAAAAATTCGTAATAAAAAAGACCCGAAAATTCGAGTCTTTTTTATAGTAATATCTTCAGAAAGGAAACAAAGTAAAGATATTACTATTACAAGGTCCAATCAATTAAATTTCGCAATAACGAAAGCAAGTATATAAATAAATAAAATAAAATATATGTTTATCTTTATATTTGCTGTATGGACCTTTAAAATTTTCAAGACGCATTTTATTTCGGTGGGATTTGAACCCACATAGATTCTTTTTACAGAAGAATTGACTTTACCGTTTGTCTACAAAATATATTTGCTGTATACGTCTTATATAAATTTAATTATTTCATACAATCTCGCATAAGGCGCGAGTACCAAGTTTCATCAAGATAAGCAATATCACTTAAAAGAATCGGTTCATTCTCTAAATCTTCTTCATTATAAAATCCTTCCCAATCAAAGAAAAAACGCCCATCTTGAGTTCCAGCATAAAAATGACCAACTACTGGTTCATAATAAATATTAAGTTCTTCTGGAAATCTCCAAACTAATATTTGTGCAAACCATAAACAATTTCCATTCATCCAATCGCAATCTTTTGAAAAGCGACGTTTTATAAAATCATAAATATTATAAATTAAATCTTCGTAATCTTTCATATACATTATCTTTCTATGGCAGCGGCGGTAGGATTCGAACCTACGGATGTTGGAGTCAAATTCCAATGCCTTGCCGCTTGGCTACGCCGCTATATAATTAGTCGGCGTCTTGCTGGGATTCTAATTTGCGTTTCTTACGCGAAATTTTTCGCAGAACACCAGGCGATTTAATATTACGTCCGTTACGGTATAATCTATTATACCGAGCATCAAGTGCAATAATCTTCATTTCATCAGTCATACTTCTTTCCTCTCTTTTTGGTGTCTCCGCCCAGACTTGAACTGGGATAGATAGATTAAAAGTCTACTATGCTACCGTTGCATCACGGAGACATAGTGGCGACAGCGGAAGGATTTGAACCTTCGGAGGTTTTATCCTCGACAGTTTTCAAGACTGCTCCAATAAGCCAAACTCTGGCACGCTGCCATACTGAAATAATCTTAGACCCAACTATTAATTTACTTTGCTCAATAAAAGAAAATTGTATTTGCTGTACGGGTCTAATGGTCGCAGGGACGGGATTCGAACCCGCAACCCCTTGGTTATGAGCCAAGTGAACAGCCGTTGCTCTACCCTGCAATAAATGGTAGGGACACCGAGAGTCGAACTCGGAATAATCCTTGTGAGGGCTTACGGCTTATAAGGCCGTGGCTCTAACCTGTTGAGCTATGTCCCAATATAAAAGAGCTTATGTAAACCCAAAGCTCCTAAAAGGTAGAAGTTTTTATCATTTTAATAGTCAAAACTTCTAAAAAACCTTAGTTCATTTTGAACTAGATAGCATTTACCGGTTACTATCTTAAGTCACCGTATCACGTCCGCGCCCGTATAGTTTTTTCCGAAGGCCCTATAAACCTCGCAAGGTTCCATCCAACCTTTAAGGGTTTCTTCACGTCAAACCTTCCGGTATTTCTTCCTTTTTAGAAAATACTAATCGTCAGTTACTCTCGCAATACCGCGGCAGTTTCCTCATCCCTAAGAAATGCTAAGTAGAGAGATTTTTCTTATTGAAATCTCGAAAGTCAATTTATGGACGCCATAAATATAACGAAGAGTTTTTAGCGACAGAAGTAAGGTTAACTCTTAAACCTATCGTCTTATTATGCAAATCTTAAATTTCCCCCACTATTTTTTTTGGATTGACGACCACACCCATGGGGTCAGGAAAATTCTTCTATACTTTCCAAAATAGCTATCTTCCTCTCTATGTCTTCGCGCGGCTCTGTGCAGACGGCGCAAGGGGATACACGCAAGATAACAGTAAGCAAAACCCTTATTAGATATTAATATCTCTACTCGTGCATTTCTTCCCCCATCGAGTAATAGGCCCTCTCAGGTTCATGCGACCCGACGTCTATTGCGCGTATAGCGCGCTTTTGATATAGCGAATCGACGTTCCCATCCGCTTTTAACATAATCTTCCTATTGACTTCTCCAACCCTGTCCATTTGGGCGATTATGCTTTCCTCTAACTTATGGCAAGATTCATGACTCTCACCGTTTCGGAGTTGGAACCGCGCGCTAAAGGATTTATTCAGGGAATCTTGCACTGTTGGCTACGCCTACGCAATACCTACCCATTGTTTCACACAGTTAGCGCCTGTATTAAAGCTTTAAACTTCGAGAGAAAGAGTAAATTTTGAAGAAAAGAAAGGAAATAATATTTACTCTTTCTCTCACTCTCTATATATATTATATCATAAATTTTAAAACTTTGCAAAATTTATGACCGAGAGTTTTGGTTTCGGGATTTATTTGGCATCCCGTTAAGCCATTAGAAAGGGGTAATGATACGAAAGAATTTTCATCTCTCACTTTCTATATATATTATACCATAAATTTTAAAACTTTTCAAATTTTAAAATCTAAATTTTAGAATAGTGAATATATTTACCCCTAGTATACTTAGAACATCAAATCTTCAACAAAATCAAAGAAATCCTTTGGGTCTACGGTATAATGAAAATTCCCATAATCCTTACAGAACGCGCGCAATACCTCTCGATATTTCTTCTGCGCTTCTCGTGCATTATTCATAGCTTCCTCAACTTCTTTCGCACGAATTGCTCTTTCAGATTCCTTTTTCTTCTGTGCCGCAAGTCTCTCTTCCTCCGCGCGTTTCTTAGCTTCCTGCTCGGCAAGATACTTCTTTTCAGATTCGGCACATGCTTCTTCAGTAGTAAAAGGTTCACCAGTATACTCGTTACAATAAAGTTTCTTCATATAGAGTTCCTATCCTCCATAAATTATATTATAAAGCGTCCTATCGCTTTACTTACATTTTTTACGCAGAAGAAATTTTACCAATTGCCCCTACCTCTGAAACCTCAACACTTTCATAAGTTGGTCTATCAGCCTCTCCTTAACACGTTTTTACCGTCTATCCACTCCTCAGTTTAATACGGTAAAAATCCCTGCGTATAAAACGGAATCGTCTTTTCTCTTTAAGCGGGTCTACCTATTATGGGCTAAGTAGTTTTGCCAGACAATCCTTTTTTTTAAGTCTTCCCCAAATAATCAATTATGTAAGCTCACCCATACTATACGCTGTTTCGACGCGACCGCCTTAGCTTATTATCTTCAACTAAGGGAATACCAACCTATAAAATAATTATAGTCCTGGCAACGGTTTATAGTCCCGCAGACTTAAAAGCGTCGCATAGTCTGCTCCCTGCCCGAGCTGGAGTCGAACCAGTCCAGAGGTAGACTTGAACTACTTTCTCGCTATGCGATAAGACCGTCTTATTTGGAACGCTATGGAGCCGGCGGTCGGAGTTGAACCAACAACCTACTGATTACTGGACCAGGGTTCTGGACTTGAACCAGAATCTCGATCTCTTCGACAGCGCACTACCATTCTACCAACCCTGGAAATCAGTTGCTCTGCCATTGAGCCACGCCGGCATGGACCGCGCATAATTACTGAGGGACGCGGAACCTCACCGCAATATTTGTTGAATTGGCCATACATGTATGGTTGCGAATTAGCGTATATACGCTGGTAGCCCCAGCGGGGTACGATCCCGCATTTGCAGATTGAAAGCCTGCTGACCTAGCCGATTAGTCGATGGGACCAAATAGTTGGCGCCGGCGGCGTGTGCCGACCACGCTCACATCTTATAATGCCTATCTGTTTAGCAAACAGACCCCTTTGCCAACATTGGGTACGCCGGCATTAGATATTTTTTATTCGCTTCTTTTTCCGTTCGGTAGCTTCATCAATAGTTTCTCTATGAATGGACGGAATTTTCTTAAGAATACCACTTTCAATAATTTTTTTAATCGGAACGGGAGTATAATTAATATGTTCCGCGCAAACATTTAAATGAGGAGTCTCCATTCTCTCCCATCCAGAATGGTCGTGTCCATGAATATTTAGTGCGTAAGGAAAATCAATGGGTTCGTGTGAAAGAATAATCTTATCACTAATCATCAACATGCCTTCATACACTTCATCTACATAATCTTTATAAGTAGAAGCGCCCGCATCATGGTTTCCAAGAATAAGAACTTTATATCCACGCAATTTTTTAAGCCATTCTTTATCGCCCACATCTCCAAGAATAATGAGTGTATCATTCTTACCAACGCGCGCGCGAATGCGTTTAATTTGTTCTTCATCACCTATGTAATTTTTCCGAAGATATTTCATTTCATCATCGGCAAAATGAGGGTCAGAATAAAAATAAATTGTACCACCATGATACCAATGCGAGAAACAATCATATAAATGCTTATACATTTATTTATCCTTTCTTAAAAGCCAATTCTCAACTCGAAATCCAATATTACCTATCCAACGAGGAACACTAATTCCAAACAATTTCGGCTTATAATAACTACATATACTACAAGCAGTACTTTTACAGTTTGGCATTAGACAAGGATTACTCATAAAAGGTTTCATACTTTATTCAATAAAATACTGATTATAAGTCATTGGCAGACGCTTCCAAAGAATACGAGTTTTTACATCCGGCGCGCCATCACATCTATCATTACTAAACCATCGCTTTAGATAATCACAATATTCGCGCACTCTACGGGCAGTAGAACCACTATTACGCGCGATATAATCTCTATACCACTGAAGCTTATGTTCATAGTCACTCATTTCAGTATTTCCTTTCTCTTAACTTTCTATATATATTATACCAAAAATTTAAGAAAAAGTCAAAAATTAAAAGTCTTTATGATACTACCATCTATATCCATAAATAATATTAAATTTTCCTTGACATGCTTCTGTTATATGACTACCACGGTTTTTCCCCAAAGAATGCGCAGCAGCGTTTGCACTTTCAAAAGTCTGAATTAAATCTCCAGTTTTTGGATCTAATTGGTCTACTGCTATTTTACTTGGCTTTTTCTAAGGCTTTATCTTATAATCATCAGTATAATAAGGCATGTTATATTTTTTACACCATTTTTTTACTGAATTAGCATTTATTCCATAAAACTAGCCAACTTTAGTGAAATTACCATTATATTCTATTATTTTTTCTTTTAATTCTTCTGGAGTTGGTAAATGTTTCGATTTTTCTTTTAAATAACAATCTAAACACATATTCGCTCCAAGAGTCATTACCTTTCCACAAATAGGGCATATTCTTTTATCTGAAATTTTATTCTATTGTCCACCTGATAAAATATTATATCCATTTGGAGTTAGAGTATTTAATTTCTTAATCCAATATCTTTCTCTTTCATCTAACTATTCAATCTTACATTCTTCAATAACTTCTAATTTAAAATTTTCTAAACCATATTTTCTAAATGCCTAGTGAATAGCTGAATTATATGCCAATTCATTACTATTAAAAGCTTTGTAAATATGCTATTTATATCTTTCTTCTATATTAATACTCTGACCAATATAAAATTTATGATTTATTAGATTTTCTATTTTATAAATTCCTATCATAAAAAAATACTCCTTACTATTTCTTCATTTATAAGTAAAAAAATAATAATAAGGATATAAAAAAATGGACCATTTTTTAAAAATTGAACCATTAGTTAAAACAGTCACACCACGAGAAGGTTGGTTCTTGTGACCGACCGCCATGCGAGTGCCGCCCTCGCGCCCGGAGGATGGAAGCCTCCTATACTACTGTTATACGAATAGCGGAAAAAGTAAATAGTAAACACTTACGCGTCGATTCTCTTAGTGTAATTATTTACATCTATAGAACACGTAAAAACAGAACAAGAAACACTAACAACTTTTAGTTTACTATTTACTATTGGTCAGCGTAGAAGGATTTGAACCTTCGGCCTCGGCGTCCCAAGCGCCGCACCCTACCAAACTGGGCTATACGCTGAGGTTTCACGGTATAGATAATATTATAGTTTTCTGATTATCACTTCATATTATCTATAATATTAGAGCCTTTAATTAAATAGGTGATAAGTCTATTAATTAGGGGTGCCGTTACTCTACTCCCTATAAAATACTAGATACGTTTTTTTCTATTCGCGCTCTACCAACTGAGCTATCTCCCCATGACGGGGAGAGTTAGATTTGAACTAACGACAACGGATTTTGCAGATCAAAGAAAAATATTTGCTGTACGTATCTTAATGGCAGTTCCACGGAGAATTGAACTCCGGTCCTCTGGTCGACAGCCAGATATAATCACCACTATACGATGGAACTACGCGTGGCGTTTGATAACCCAGCGCCAACTGGGTGCCTACACTGTGTGACGAGGTCGGTTACTAATCACCGCTAATCTGTGGGACACTTGTAGGACGCGACCCTACCTCAGTGGTAAGGACCTGGTCTCGTTTCCTTCCCTCTCGTTTTTCGGCATTAGTTTTGAGTTAAGTACAAGTATTATTTTCTTTGCTTTTCCAGTTATGGGGTAGCTACTCCCGCTGGTGAGGACATCACACTCATTTCCTCCCATCTTAACTCAATGATAACGGGTTTAGGCTCTACACCTAATTTATCGGTTATAGCGCTATTCCGACAAGAATAATCCTTCCATCCCGTTATCGGCGTATTTTATTGGCTGTGTCGCTCCATTTAACCCATGCTTTGCGTGGTCCTGTACTCTCGGCTCGACTAACTGCCTACCCTCATACCCTCTCCGGCACTTCTGTATTGCTATCGGCACCAATAAATTTTTTTAATAGACTATTACGAACTTGCGGTCTATTAACGCAACACCTTTTTATACTGGTCATGTGTCCAGTTTGAGCAAGCTTACGTCCTCACTCGGGGCGTTTTTTCATAGGATTTGTTCAACTAGTACTTGGTGAATATTAAGTGCGATACCAGATTTCGGCACTCCTATGAAAAAATTTCAAAGCACTTTACTTCGCTTCTTTATATAGCGTTTTCCGCTTATTGCCACATATCAGTACTCGCGCACCTGGACGTGAATTAGTTAACGTTGCCAGGGGAGCTTTACCGCGACCGCAAGCCGGTGGTAGTTTAAGTGCTAAATCCGTGTTAACGCTCTTACAGCCCTGTTTTTATAGACCTTTCTGCATCGTAAGTCTGGTGTGGTCTTTCGCGCGTCATGTGTTGATACCAACCACAACTTGTCTTATGTGGAATACCTTTACGGCTGTCCTAGTCTCCCGCGCATAACTAATAGAGAGCGATATTAAAGTAGTTTATTCTTGCATTTTATCCGAAGGCGCGCTCAAAATAAACTACAAAATAGAATGTTTGCGCCTTTAATGGCGGGACCGGTAGGCTTCGATCCTACGACAGGTCGCTTAACAGGCGACTGCTCTACCAGGCTGAGCTACAGTCCCAAGTCTATACGCTTTTTGATAACGGATAAGCGTTCGCAACTATAAACTCCGTATAAGTTTCCGCCGCAGCGAGGTACTTATAAACCCACTTCGAAGTTACAGGTTTTTGCCACTCCGCTCTATCGGTCTAAACCTTGCATAAAACGACTACGGTTGGAGGCTTAAAGACATCACCACTTCTAACAGTGGAATAGTCTATCTTTTTGAGTTCCATGTTGAACTCGGGTGAGGAACCAACGGACAATCTCCCAAAGTCAATCGCTCTTTAGATGGACGATGCACCGGAGTTTTATTTATATGCCGCGTTCCACGGCGGCTAAAGTTAATTCCTTCTAGGCGGAGACCAGCGGCTTCCGGCTCTCTTTGACTACAGGATACCCTTCGATCAGACCCTGGAACTTAATCCATTTCTCTCCGGTTCTACTGGAACCTAGGTTTGGAGGACTTTTAAGATTATTTCTTAGAGTTTCCTCTCCCTTAACTTTCTATATATATTATATCAGAATTTTAAAAATTTTTCAAATTTTAAATCTTATATTTCAGTTACTTTAGAAGGCGCGCCCTCTAAATTATTTTTTTCTTTTTTAACAATAAAATGCATTAATGCTTCTAATACAAATAGTAACACCATAACGCCAGTATATTTATCAACATAAGTCATTGGATAGCAAGTATGCTCGGTAAATACAAATATTAAAATAGAAATAATAGGTATAATAATCATAAAAATATTATATTTTTTCTCTTTTCTAATTTTAATTAATCCAATAGCTGTTAATATCATACATATTAAATTAATCAACGCCCAAGATTCTCCACCGATCAAGCCTAAAGGTACTCCAACTTCCTCAATATCTTCTATATCTTCAATAATTATTGGCTCTTCAGTAGGCTCTATTGTAGTTTTTGCAATAGGTAAGGCTGTAGGTTCAATAGTTGGTTCTATAGTAGATTCTGTTGTAGGAATTTCTGTGGGTTCAATTGTAGGACACGCGGTAGGTTTTGGCGTAGAAACTTTTGTTGGTTTGGCAGTAGGTGCTGGTGTGGGTGTAGGAGTAGATGTAGCCTCTGGAGTAGGCGTAGGACTCGGAGTAGCTTGCACGATTTTATTGTAATAGCAATTTAAAGTAAGGGG
>Ga0247611_10003597_pt1 | contig 22708 bp, 8 predicted proteins | sample 177DNAGHGhighgp2_FD_192422 | JGI IMG/M metagenome (GOLD analysis project Ga0247611, IMG submission 192422) | Sheep rumen microbial communities from Palmerston North, Manawatu-Wanganui, New Zealand - 1770 DNA GHGhigh gp2 | ecosystem: Host-associated > Mammals > Digestive system > Stomach > Rumen ... | reverse complement strand
GAAAAAAACAATTTTAGAATTATTCTGTAATAAAAATGTAAAAAAAATGTAAACAAAAAACAAAAAAAAGCGACAAAGTACCTTCCGTAAACGCAATTTTAACATTGTATAGTTAGAGCCCAAAAGACCCATATTGACTTTCAAAAAATAAGGTTGTAAGATAAAATTATAAGAAAGGAAAAGGTAGAAATTATGGGAAACGTAAAAGTATTTATTCAAAATTGGGTTGCAATTATGATAATATTAGTTATTTTATTAGGTCAGTATGCAATAACAGGATTTTTAGCAACATCTTATGCTATAGATTTACTTGCAACACAAAGTGACAATGTTCAATTTAGAGCATATTTTAAAAATGGAGAGGAAGAGCTTACAGATATTGAAAAAAGTATAGATGCAAAAGACATTAAACTGAAAATTGATGTTGCAGTAAAAAATGAAGGATATTTTAATGGAAAAATATCATTACAAGATGCAGGATTTAAATTAGGTCAAGCTACAGCAAATGACTATATAAAAGAAATAAAAGATAATGAAATAATTTTAAAGCAAATTAATGCAAATGAAACTGCTACAATAGAAGTAGGAATTGAATATTTCGAAGATGATAAAATACAAGCTTCAACTTTAAGTCAAAAAACTATAGTAAAATTAGTTGGTAAATACACGAATAGTGTAGGAAATGTTGATATAGATAGTGGAAACGGTGTAAAAGTTACATGGAAAATGCCAGAAAACGTTAAAGCTGAACTTGCAGCAAAAATCCAAACAAATTCAACATATAAAGTAAATGAAGAAAATAAAAAGGTTGTACAATTTTTAACATCTAGTAAATTAACAAATAATGCGTATCCTGTAAAAAATACATATATAACAGCAACAATACCAACAGGAGCTACAAATGTAGAAGTACACAAAAGAACAACAAAAGCAACAAATGGAGAACAAGAATTTACATCTGCTAATTATAATGTAGAAAATAATATTTTAACAATAAATATTAATAACACAGAAGAAGAAGGAAAAATTAGTTGGATGAAAAATGTACTTGATATTTTTGTAGTTACTTATGAATTTCCAGAAGATGCAGATTTAAGTACACAAAAAATTACAATAAATGAAAAAATAACAGCACAAAATAATAGTGAATTAAATGCAGAGCAAGTACAACTTTCATTAAGTGAAGAAAAAGATGGAATTGCAAGTATAAGTAAACAAGAGGGAGAAACTTCTATATATAAAGGAAAAATATATACAGGGGGAAGAGATATTACTTCATATTCTATAGTTCATGTTGATTATATTGATGGAGTAAAAGACATAGAAATATCAGAAGAAAATTCAAAATATATAAAAGAAGTAGAAGAAAATGGAACAACAAATAAAGTTGAAAGTGATGCAGATATAGACATAAAAACATTAAAAATAAATAAAGAAAAAGTAGAAAGTGTATTAGGAAATACATGGAATTTAACAATAGGAGAAACAACAATTACTAATGAAAGCCAAGCAGATTCAAATGGAGATGTTATAATACAATTACCTACAGGAACAAAAACTATAACAATAAAAACAAGTAAACCTGTAAATAATGGAACATTTATAATTGAAACAACAAAAAGAATATTAAAAACAGATTATACAAGACAACAAATAAAAGAATTTACTAAACTTAAAGATAGTTCTTCAATAAAATATACAAAAAATAATAATGATACTTTTACATTTACAAGTTCATATAATATAAATCTTAAAGATACAGAATCAAAAGCTAGTTTGCAATGTGAACAAACAGCACTAATTGCTTCAGCAGAAAAACAAGAATTAAACTTGACAGCTGTATTGGAATCACGTGGTGATAATCAAGATTTATATAAAAATCCTGAACTTAAAATAAAGTTACCAAAACAAGTTGAAAATGTAACATATAAACAAATGCCACAACTAATGCATGCGGATAATGGATTAGAATTAACAGAAGGAAATTACAAAGTAATAGAAGAAAATGGACAAAAAGTATTAAAAATAAAATTAACAGGAGAACAAACATATTATTTAGGAGAAGCAATAACAGGAACAACAATATCTATAAAAACAGAAGTAGAAATAGATCAAACTGCTACAAATAGTAATGAAGAAATAGTTATGACATATACGAACGAAAATGCAACAAAATATACAGACAATGGAACACAGAAAGTAAATATACAAATAGTAGCACAGTCACAAGGAGGAAATACAGGAAACGAAGGACAAAGTGGCAATGAAGGAGGAAACACAGGAAACCAAGGACAAAATGGCAATGAAGGGGGGAATTCAGGAAGCGGAAGCCAAGGAGGAAGCTCTGGAAGCCAAAGTGTAAATGAACAAAATGCAAGTTTAAGATATGCAGTTTCTGCGAAAGTTGGAGGAAAAGTAATTGCAGAAGGAGACACAATAAAAGCAGGAGAAATAGTTACTTATACAGCAACAATAACAAATGCAGGAACTACAGACAAAACAGGATTAAGAATAGATGTAAAATTGCCTGAAAATACAACTCTAATAGAGATTAATCCAAATTATCCAAAATATAATGCTGAAACAGATGCATATAGTTTTGAAGGCGAAGAGTACTATAATAAAAAAACACAAACAAATACCTTAAAACAAGAAAATATTAGTATTCCAGTTGGAAAAGTGTATAGTTATTCATTTATGGTTATGGCAAATGAAAATATAACAGAAGAAAAAAATATTGAAGCTAAATTTACATTTAGTGAAAATGATGTTAATAAAGATGAAAAAAAATTAACAAATAAAGTTAGCCCTTCAAAATTACAGGTTATATGTATGCCATTATTTAGAAAACCAAATGACATTTTGTTATCAGGATATAATTATCAATATGAAATAAAAATTACAAATTTAACTAATGAAGAGCAAAAAAATATAAAAGTATTATTAAATAAAAATGATACAATAAATGTAAATTCAATTGACTGGTATATAGAAGATGAAAGACAAGATATAATTGAGTTGCAAAATGATACATTAAGTTTTGAAACTTTACCTGCTAATAAAAGCATAAAAGTTGTTGTAGACGCTAAAATAAATGCAGTTAAAGAAAACGAAAATCAATTGAAAAAAACAATGATAAGTGCACAAGTATCAAATATCGAAGAAAATAATTATAGATCTAATCAATTAGAAGAAAAGATAGAGGGAGTATTAATTAATGTAGAAGCTTCATCAAATGCAACTACAACGATAGAAAAACAGGGATATGTCAAATCAGATGATATAATAAAATATACATTTAAAGTAAAAAACATAGGACTTAAAGATGCAAATAGTTTGATAATAAAAGATGAATTTTCTAAATATTTAAATTTAGAAACATTCAAAGTAGATGGAGAGATTTGCGAATATAATAAAGAAGTATTAACTTCAGGAAATATGATATATGATAAAATAGAAATAGAAAAAGAATTAAAGGCTAAAAAAGAAATAATTATAGAAATTACAGGTAAAGTTATTAATGATTTGCCAGATGAAAATACAAACATTATAAATAGGTTAGCAGTATATAGTGATGGAATTAAAGAGGCAGAAACAGAAGAAATTAATTATATTGTAGAGGCTCAACAAAGTGAAGAAGCAGATGATAATAATGGAAACAGTGGAACAGAGAATGAGGGAAATACTAATAATAGTGGAACAGACGATGGAAATAATTCAGGAAACAATACAGGAAATAATGGAACTGAAACTCAAGACGGAACAGATAATAAAGGAACAGATGGTAATCCAAATATTATAAATAGAAATACAATATCAGGAACAGCATGGTTAGATTCAAATTTAAATGGAAAAAGAGAATCAGAAGAAAATTTATTAAATGGAATTAAAGTTGTATTATTTGACATTGAAAAAAGTATGGAAGTAAGTAACACTACAACAGATAATAACGGACTATATTATTTTACAAATGTTAATAGTGGAAAATATGTTGTTATTTTTGAATATGATACAAGCAAATATGCATTGACAAAATATAAGGCAGAAGAAGCAAATTCAAATAACAATTCTGATGTAGAGAATGTAACAATGAATATAGATGGTAAAAATAGAAGAGTGGCTTCAACAGATATATTGAATTTCATAGAAGATAATATAGCTAATATAGATATAGGATTAATTGAAGTAGGGGCATTTGATTTAAGCTTATCAAAGACAATATCAAGTGTAAGTGTAAGTAATGCTGAAGGAAATAAAACTGTAGAGTATGATGATACAAACCTAGCAAAAGTAGAAATAAAAGGTAAATATCTAAAGGGTTCAGTAGTTCTTGTAAAGTATAAAATAAAAGTAACTAATAATGGAGAAGTAGCAGGTTATGCTAAAAAGATTGTAGATTATAAACCATCAGAATTAAAGTTTAATTCTAAACTAAACCCAGATTGGTATCAATCAGGAAATATGCTATATACCAAGAGTTTAGGAAACAATATAATTGAACCAGGAGAAACAAAAGAGCTAACACTTATCTTAACAAAAACAATGACCTCATCAAATACTGGACTAACAAACAATAAAGCAGAGATAGTTGAATACTTTAATTCACAAGGAATTGCTAATGAAAATGAAAATCAAAATAATGACTTATCACAAGCAGATTTAATAATAAGCGTAAGTACCGGTATAGCAATTAAATACATCATAATAACATTATTAATAACATTATTAATAACAATAATAGCTGCAACTATTATTTATTTAAAAATAAGAAAATCTGCAAAGGAATTTACAACAATATAATAGAAAGGAGAATTTCAATGATAAAGAAGCTCAATAAATTAACAATTATATTATTTATAATGTTATTTGTAATAGTATTACCTGGAATTGTAATAGCTGGTGATAGTTTAACAGACGAACAAATAAAGAAATTATATGATGCATCAGATTATAAAAGTAAAAGTGAACTTATTAATGCAGGATATAAGGCTGTTGGAAAAAAGATTTGGATTCACAATGGATATGATAAAGGAGTACTAAATCAAGAGAGAAGTGGTGATGAAATATATTGTATTCAACATATGTCAGATTCTAAATCAGGTCTTTATACAATTGATGCATATGTTGAAATAAGTGGAGATGTAGCTAATAATGGTAGAAAATATATACAGGATAAAAAAAATCTAGCTTTAGCATATATATTAACTAAAGGAGGTTATTCTTTCGGATATAATGCTAATGATATGACAAGAGGATGGGCAATTCATGGTTATTTAAACGGAAATGGAGGTTGGCTTTCAAGTGTTGGATCCTACTTAGGAGCAGGAGGTTTTAGCCATGGATGGAGCTTAGGTAGTGATTCAAAATATAACAAGGCAAGAAATTTAATAGATGAAGCAAATAATTATAGTAATAATGCAAGTAACAAAGGTGCGACAATTAGTTTTAATAAAAATAGCTATGAAATGAATGGAGATAATACAATAGGGCCTATAAAACTTACATTTGATGACACATTAAAAACTCTAAACCTATATAGTAAAAATGTAAGAATAGATAATAAATATGTCACATTTTTAGTAAATGGAGTAGCTAAAAGAGTTAGTGAAATTAAATCAGGAGATAATATTATTATAAAATTAGATGATTCAATTGAAGACGTTTCAAGAATAAGCGCATCTTGTACTAAGTCTGGAGTTTTAGTTGCAGATATGTGGTTTTGTAGTCAAGGAGCTGGACAAAACTTTTTAGTTGTGGATTCAGGGACTGGCACTAATGATGATTATACTAGTGCATCAATAAAAAAACCAGCAACAGGAGATATAAAAATAATAAAAACAGATTCAGTTACTAAAAATACTATTACAAATAGTACAGTAGAGGCAAAATTTAAAATAAAAACATCAAAAGGATGGTTAAGTGGACAAAACGGTTCATATAAATATAATAATACTGAAGCAAATGCAACTCAATATCCAACATCTAAAGGAATATTAACACTAAAAGGATTATTATTAGGAAAATATACTGTTAAAGAAGTTACCCCTCCATCAAGATACTTAATAAGTACATCAACATCAGATATAGAAATAAATTTAAAGAATTTGAAACCTGAAATATCTATTCCAAATACTCCAACAGGTGATATAACAGTTACTAAAAAAGATTCAAAAACTGGAAATATAATACCAGAAATAACACAATTTAAGGTATATAAAACAGGTAGTGGATGGCTTACAGATATAAATAAATATAATAGTGATGAATCAAAAGCTAAAATATATTCAACATCTAACGGAAAATTAGAAATAAAAGGTTTAGTGTATGGAGATTATACAATAAAAGAAGTTGGTGCACCAAAAGGATATATATTAGCAGTACAACCTACGAAGTCTATAAATGCAAAAATCAATAACTCTAATAGAGATGTTTCAAAAGATTTTACAAACTTGAGAAAAGGTTCTATTATAATTCATAAAATAGACGAGGAGGATAGTAGTAGCTTAGAAGGTGCAGGATTTAAAGTAAAAACTCCAAATGGTTGGCTACAGGGTACACAAGCACCATACAAATATAATGCATCTTATGAAAATGCTACTATATACAGATTTAAAAATGAATATTCATCAACAGATAATGTAATATATTCAAGTGGAAATGGTCTAAAGATAGATGGATTAGATGATGGTACATATCATTTGTATGAGGTTGAAGCTCCTACAGGGTATTTATTAAAACATCAAAATGGATATGATGAAACAAAAGGATATGTTGATATAGAAAAAGAAATAACTATATCATCAAACAATAATATATATGATATAAATACAAATATTACAAATATTAAGAAAGTATCAATTGAAGGCTATGTATGGGAAGATACACAAGCTACTAAAAATGGAACATTTAATAGTTTGTATGATAGTTCAAGAGAATCAAAGATTAAAGGTGTATTTGTAAGATTAATGAAAAAAGGAGATAATACACCAGTTGGAACGACTACAACAGATGCAGATGGAAAATATTTATTTGATAGTTTGATTAAATTATCTGAATTAGAAAACTACTATGTAGAATTTAACTACAATGGAGCAGTTGGTAAAAAGTATATCCCAGTTGCATTTAATTCATCGGCCGAAAATGGTTCAAAAGCTATGATGAATAGTGTAGCACAAAAAGATGCGGATTTATCAGGAGTTGCAACAACATATACAGGAACGTCGGCAATAGACACCTATGGATTCATGAAATGTGGAACATATGATGAACCTAATTTAATAGTAAGAGATATTAACTTAGGAATTAAAAAAATTCCTGATTCAGACTATAGTTTGGATGAGAACATAGAATATGTAAAAATAGATATGAAAGGATATACATACACATATCAATATGGTTCAGCAGGGAACTCAAGCAGTGTAGCAGCACCAAAAGTGAATTTTCAAAAGAAAGGAACTATTTCTGGATACACAGCAGATATTTATCCATCAGATATTGCTTATGAAGCAAAAAATGGAAAAGAAGAATTAAAAGTATTTGTAGGATATAGGATAGATATAACAAATACTACTACAATAGGAATAGGAAGTGCAGAAAGCAATTATAATGAATTGTATATAGAAAAAACTTTAAATATTTCAAGTTTAACAAATAAATTTGATACAAAAAGATATACATTAAGTGATAAAGATAAAGGAAATTGGGATGCAAAAGATGGAATAGCGACAATGAAGAGTAATTATATAGCAGATATAAGGAATAATGGTATTGAACCAAATAAAACAGCTACAAAACGTATTGAATTTAAAGTAAATAGAGATGCTATATTAGATATTTTAAATCATCCTTATGGAATTATAGAAGAATATCCAACAAAAGTTACAACAATAGGATATCACAAATATGAAAGATATGATTATGGTTGGAGTTATAACATAAAAACGGCAAATAAGCAAATACACATAACAGAAGATGATGAAGAAGAAGCTGATGCACCATACTTAATCTTTAAACTAGGACAAGAAAGAATTCTTAAAGGAAAAGTATTTGAAGATAAGGTTGTAACCACAGATGGACAAAAGCTTGGAAATGGTAAATATGACAATAATGAAAATGTTGTTAAAGATGTAAAAGTGGAATTACTAGATGCTTTGGGTACAGAAACAGATGTTACAAAATTAACAGTTTCAAATCTATATGGAGTACAAGGTAATGGAAACTCACCAAGAACAGCTATATCAAAACCAGCACAAGTTGTTACAGACCAAAACGGAAATTATACACTAAATGGAATTGTTCCAGGAAGATATTTCCTAAGATTTACTTATGGAGATGGAACTCAAAAGATATGTGATGTAAGTGGAAAAGAGATAAAAACAATAGTAGCTAAAGATTATAAATCTACAATAGTAACTAATGATGTAGCTAAAAAAGCTTTACAAGGAAAAGAAGGAGAAGAATGGTATAAGAAAATAACAAGAGAAACTGATTCTGTAGCGGTAGATGATTTAAGCGTAAGAAAAAATGTAAATGAAGGAAAAACACAAGCTGCAATGGCAAGAACAGCAAAGATTTCTATAACAATAGAAAATGACAAGATAGGAAATTCATCAAATGTAAATCAAAAAGACAATGGAAAAGTACAAGAAATAGAGAATTTAAATACACAAGTAGAAAACAAATTTGAAGGATTATCATTTGGTATAATAGTAATGCCAAAACAAGATTCAGAGATTGAAAAATTAATAACAAATGTTAAATTGACAAATTCTCAAGGAAATATTTTATATAATGGAAATCCTGAAAATGTACCAAGCCAAGGAGTAGTTGCATTAAGTGATTTAGATAATAAACAAAACGGTGGAAGTACTTATGTAAGGGCAGAAATGCAAGAAACAAGTTTGTATGGAACAAATATTGAATTAACTTATGAGGTTAAAATTACAAATAAATCTGATGTAAACTACTATAATAATGAATACTATTGGTTCGGAGATAAAAATATAAATAAAGAGGTTACGTTGACTCCAACATTAGTAAAAGATTATTTGGATAAATCATTAACTTATGTTAAAGAAAAATCTGACAAAGACAGAATTAAAGAAATAAATGCAAATTCAAAAATTCAAGTTGACGGAGAAAATATAATTGCGCAAGAACTTGATTTAAAAGGTTGGAAAGCAATATATACAAACAAAATTACAAATAGAGATGCTAGTCACCCTACATCAGATAAAGTAAAAATAGTAGCAAAAAGAATATTATCTAACAATGATGATGATATGGAAATTGTAAGTAGGGCAGAAATAAAGGAAATTATACATACACCAGACCCTAAAGATAGTACTCCTCAAGCTGACAAGATAGAACAAGTAAGAATTGCACCAACAGAAGTTCATACAAATGGAATGGTTGAAGCAGTATTTACAATTACTCCACCTACAGGTGAAAATAGGAGTGTAACTACAATTTATGCAATAGCAGGAATTATATCATTAATAATATTATCAACAGGAATTGTGATAATAAAGAAAAAAGTAATTTAAAAAAAGGGGACTGTTCTTTTAAAAAAAAGAACAGTCCCTTTTTTAAAAACACCTTGATATTTTATTTTAAATATAGTAAAATACAAATAGTTAAAAATAGGAGTTGGAGGGATTAGATAAAAATGAAAAAAAAGCCTATATTATTATTGATTTTAATAGTTATAATAATAGCCTTAGCTATGTTCTCTAAAAACAGATTACAAAGAAATAGAATAGAATATACAATTTCAAATGTTGAAGTATATAGATATGTGAAATATAAAGAAAAAGATAACTTTGGTGTAATAGATAGAGATGGAAATATAGTAATTGAAGCAACTTACAACGATATTGAAATTCCAAATCCAGAAAAAGATTTATTTATTTGCTATATAGATGAAGAAAAAACAGAAATATTGAATTCAAAAAAAGAAAAACTATTTACACAATTTGACAAGGTTGAAGCTATAAAAATAAAGAATATTGCAACAACACTATGCTTTGAAAAATCAGTATTAAAATATAAAAAAGATAATTTATACGGATTAATAGATTTTAATGGAAAGAAAATAATAAAAAATGAATATGATTCAATAGAAAATTTACAGTCAACAGAGGGAAAATTCTTAGTAACAAAAAGTGAAAAATATGGTGTGGTAAACATGAATGGTAGGGTTTTAGTAAAACCAGAATATGATCAAGTTTTAACAGATGGGTACCGCTCAGAAGAAAACGATTATACAAAATCAGGATTTATAGTATCAAACACAACAGATGAAGGATACAGATATGGATATATAGATTATAAAGGTAAAAAAATACTAAATAATGAATTTAATGATATTTCAAGAGCAAAAGACTCAAAAGATATCTATTTAATAGCATCAAAAAATGGACAATATGGATTATACAAAAATAATAAACAAATTATTAAAAATGAATATCAATCCATAATATATACAGAAAATGGAGCTTTTATAATAGAAAAAAATGGACAATTTGGTTTAGCAAACAAAAAGGGTGAAGTTAAAGTAGAAACAAAATACACTCAGATAGAAGAAAACGGAATTTATTTATATGCTGAAAATCCAAAAGAGAATTTTGTGTATGACATAGATGGAAATAAAAAAGATATGAGCTTTAGTAAAAGCGTGTTTGAAACAGAAAATGAAAATTACAGAATTACTACTCTTATAAATAATAATGTTCAGTATTATGGCATAGAAAATGCAGAAGGTGAAACATTAGTTGAAAACAAGTATAATTATATTGAATACGCATATGGAGACTATTTTATTGTACAGGATAAAAAAGAAAAATACGGAATTATAAATGAAAGAGGAACAGAAATTTTAGAGATAAAATATGATTTAATACAAAGAATTAGAAACAAGAATATAATACAAATATCAAACAAAAAAAATAGCAAAGTTACTATTTATTCAGCTGAGATGGAAAAAGTTCTTACAATGAAATCAGCATCAATACAAAATGAAAATAATTTTGTACAAATTTATAATGAAAAAGAAAAAGCATTTTTAGATAAAGATGGAAATAAAATTGAGGAAACTTCAGAAATAGTGCAACAAGATTTAAATAAAAAATTACCACAACAAATTGGTAAATACAAAAAGCAACAAATTACATTAGATGATGTATATTATGAAATAACAAAAAAATAAAATAGTTTTAACTTTATTGGTCAAAATAGCATATACTGTAAAGAGGTGATGTTATTTTGACTTTTTATTTTGATAATTCGGCAACAACAAAAATTAAGCCAGAAGTATTGAAAGAAATGATGCCATATTTAACTGAAGAATATGGAAATCCATCTTCTTTATATGGAATAGGGAGAAGTGCAAAAAAAGCAATAGATATTGCAAGAGATAAAGTTGCAAATTTAATAAACTGTGATAAAAACGAAATTTATTTTACTGGAGGTGGTACAGAGAGCGACAATACTGCATTAAAAGGAATTGCATATAGAGCTAAAGAGAAGTGGAATAAAAAATTTGATAATAAGACTGAAGAAATAGCAGAGAATAACACAAAAAACAAGATTAAGAAAAATCACATAATTACATCAAAAATTGAGCATCATGCTATTTTAGAAACATGCAAAAGCTTAGAGAAGGAAGAGTTTGACATTACATATTTAGATGTAGATAAAGATGGGATGATAAATTTGCAGGAGCTAGAAAATGCAATAAAAGAAGAAACTTTTTTGATAAGTATAATGTTTGCAAATAATGAAATTGGCACAATAGAGCCAATAGAAAAAATAGCTAAACTTGCAAAACACAAAAATATAATTTTTCATACAGATGCAGTTCAAGCTATTGGGAATGTTCCAATTAATGTTAAAGAGCTAGGAATAGATATGTTATCTCTTTCTGGACACAAAATACATGCACCTAAGGGAGTAGGCGCATTATATGTAAGAAAAGACATTGAATTTGATAGTTTTATGAAGGGTGGACATCAAGAAAGAAATAAAAGAGCAGGAACAGAAAATTTAGCTGGAATTGTAGGGTTAGGCAAAGCTTGTGAGCTTGCAAAAGAAAATATGGAATATCATATAAGACATGTTAGAGGATTAAGAGATTATTTTATAGAACAAATTAGTAAAAATATAGAAAACATAAGAATAAATGGCTCTATGGAACATAGACTTCCCGGAAATGCAAATATTTCTTTTATAGGAATTGACTCAACTGCATTGTTATTAGAATTAGACAAACAAGGAATATGCTGTTCAAGTGGTTCAGCATGTAATTCAAGAGAAGCTACACCTTCACATGTTTTAACTGCAATAGGCTTGGATAGCGAAATGGCAAAATCTACACTTAGATTTACTTTTGGTGAATTTAATACTAAAACAGAAGTAGAATATTTGATTCAAAAAATAAAACAGTGTGAAACAAAATTAAAAATTATTTAAAATGCTTCACACTATTTATTTTTAGTATTATTTTAAATCACGCAATGCAGAAATTCTATCTTCAGTACTAGGATGTGTAGACCAAAGATTAGAGAAATTCTTTTTTGCATTTTTTCTAAAAGGATTTGCAATATACATATGTGCGGTTGATTTATTTGCTGTTCTAAGTTGATTTGGGTCACTAGATATTTTTTGTAAAGCAGAGATAAGACCATCTGGGTTACGAGTAAATTGTACTGAAGTTGCATCTGCCATATACTCTCTTTTTCTCGAAATAGCAAGTTGCATAAGCTTTCCAAAAATAGGAGAAAGTATTAAAAATACAAGACCAATTAGCATTAAAATTGCATTTCCTTTAGATTCATCATTATTTCGTCTTCGACTTCCACCATAAAACATATATCTTGAAAACATATCAGAGAGCATAACTACAAAGCCTACCATTACCGTTACTACAGCAGATAATCTAATGTCATAATTTTTTATGTGACCTAATTCATGACCAACAACTCCTTCTAATTCATAGTAATCAAGTTTCTCTAAAAGACCTGTTGTAACACAAATTGCAGAATGTTCAGGATTTCGACCTGTTGCAAATGCATTTGGCTGTGGATCATCAACAACATAAAGTTTTGGTGTAACATTTAATCCACTGGCTACTACTAAGGAATCTAAAATATTTACTAATTGTAAATTTTCCTCTCGAGTTGCAGGCCTCGCGTTGTTTAGTTTAAGCACAATTTGATCACTATAATAATAACTAGACCAAGCAGTTATGATAGAAAAGCCAAGTGCAATAGCTATTGAAATAGGGCCCATATCTAGTGCTATACATATATAATAAACTATTAATGAAATTACAATAATAAAGATAGAAACTATAAAAAAAGATTCTCTTTTATTTTTTTTTATTGTATCAAACATGATTGCCTCCTTCTTAAAAAAATTGCAACCCAATGAATATAAAGGGTTGCAATCTATAGTTATAGAAAACTGCATTTCCCATAACTTGAAATTAGTTATTATTTCCAAAATCAACTTTAACATTTTGTCTTGCTTCATCAGAATCAGTTTTAAATAAGTCTGATGGTGTGAAGTTAAACATTCCAGCTATGATATTTGATGGAAATACTTGTAATTTTGTATTGTACATTGTAACTGTGTCATTGTAGAATTGTCTTGAAAATGCAATTTTATTTTCTGTATTGCGAAGTTCTTCAGATAATTGCATAAAGTTTTGATTTGCCTTTAAATCTGGATAGTTTTCAGAAACAGCCATTATTGTTTTTAAAGCGGAAGATAACTCTCCATCTAAGTCTGCTTTGTCTTTTACAGTTGTAGCATTTGCCCATGATGTACGAAGTGCTGTAACTTTTTCAAGTGTTTCCTTCTCATGAGTCATATAACCTTTTACTGTTTCAACAAAGTTTGGAATTAAATCAAATCTTCTTTGTAATTGTACATCAATTTGACTCCAAGCATTTTGAACTTTATTTCTTAATTGTACAAGACCATTATACAATGAAATAATAAATCCAATAATTGCTATTATAATAATTATTGCAATCCACATACTAATTCCTCCGTTTCTATATATTATATTAATATATTATCATATTATTATGAATTTTTCAATATTTTTGAAAAATATTTATAAATCATTAATTCTTCAAATTAGTTTTTCTCACCGAACTGTAACCGACTGTTTTTTACAGATTAATATCAAGTTCAACAGGACAGTGATCGCTTCCAAAGATTTGATCATGAATTTTGGCATCTTCAATTTTGTCAGAAATACTGTTTGATACAACGAAATAATCAATTCTCCAGCCAATATTCTTTTCTCTTGCATGTCCCATATAAGACCACCAAGAATAGCAGTTTTCTTTGTCAGGATATAAGAGTCTAAAGCTATCAGTAAATCCAGAGTTCAAAAGTTCAGTCATTTTTGCTCTTTCTTCATCTGTAAAGCCGGCATTATTATGATTGGTCTTTGGATTTTTTAAATCTATCTCTTTATGCGCAACATTCAAATCCCCGCACATAATTACAGGTTTTAATTTGTTTAGTTTAAGCAAATAGTTACGAATCTCATCCTCCCAAATCTGCCTATAGTCAAGCCTTTCTAAACCTCTTTTAGAATTTGGTGTATAAATATTAACTATATAGAATTTTTCAAATTCTAAAGTAATTACTCTTCCTTCTTTGTCATGTTCTTCAATTCCGATTCCATAAGTAATTTTAATAGGTTTTTTCTTTGTAAAAATAGCAGTACCTGAATATCCTTTTTTTTCAGCACTATTCCAAAAACTTGTGTACCCATCAAATTCTAAGTTGACTTGGTCTTCCTGACATTTTGTTTCTTGAATACAAAAAATATCTGCATCAATATTTTTAAAAAAATCTTCAAATCCTTTAGTAAGGCATGCTCTAATTCCATTTACATTCCATGATATTAATTTCATTTTATCAACCCTTTCCATATATATTTTAGTATATATATGAAAAAAATGCAAGGTTAGTTATAAATGCTTATTCATAGCCGAGCAAATATAGTTAAAGAAATAGTAAAAGAGTTACAAACAAAATTATAAGAAGAAGGAATTATCTAGACAATAATATAATAATTATTTTAAAAAATTTATAAATGCATATAAAAACTAAATCAGTTGAGTGAAACATAGTAAAAAAGAGCAGTTATTAGTTCTTAGAATTGAGAATAAGCTAATTTAAAGATATATATGATTAAAAAAATAAATAAATAGTTAAAAATGCATTGCAATCAAATATCTTTATTGCGTCAAAAAATAGTGAGATAGAAATTAATGTCAAAAATAAATATAATGATAGAAAACTTTTTATATGCTAAAGACATGTGGAGAACATTTTTTAATTAACCAAAAGAAATATTTTGAAAAAAAATATAATAAAAAAATTTTTGTCATAAAAAATGGGACAAAACATATAATATAGTAAAGAGAATTATTTTAGGACAAAATTCCAAAAAATCCCAAATTTGACAAAAAAATAAAAATGAGATATAATGGACATGTCGTTAGGGAAAAAGGAGGTTCATATAAAATATGAAAAAAAGAAATAAAAAAACTTTCTCAATGATAAGAATTGTTATAACAATAATTGCTTTAATATCAATGTCAGGTGTTGGAGTTATGGCAATGAACACAAAAGTAAAAAGTGTAGATATTACATTACCAGATGGCTATAAACTTACAGTTTTAACTAGTAAAACAAAAGTTGCTGAGATTTTAAAAGATAACAATATATTAGTTAAGGAGGATGAAAAAGTTTCTCCAAAGCAGAATGAAAATATTACGGAAGAAGGAAAAATTGTAATTTCAAATAAATCAAAACAAGAAATTCAAGTTGCAAGAGTCTCTGAAAGTGGAATAGACACAACTTTAGAGTCATTATTAAAAGCCTATGATGATGTAGTAGAAAAAATAGAAGTTAAAAGAGAAGAAATTCCATACGAAACAATTAAGAAGGACGTTTCAGACGGCGCAAAATCAACAAAGAACAAGGTTTTACAAGAAGGCGAAAATGGAATAAAAGAAATTACTTACAAAATAAAATATCAAAATAATACAGAAATCAAGAAAACTAAAATATCTGAAAAAATAATTAAAAAGCCAGTAGACAAAATTGTACAAGTCAGTAGCAAAGTTACATCTAGATCTTCAGATACTATTAGAGGGAATTCATTACCAAGCACAAAGGTAAGTTCAGAAAAAACTAGTGGAAAAACTAAAATTTATAAAATTACAGCATATTGTTCATGTGCAAAATGTTGTGGTAAATCGAATGGAATTACAGCATGTGGTAAAAGGGCAAAAGCAGGAAGAACAATTGCAGCTCCACGTGGCTTCTCATTTGGAACAAAACTTTCAATTAATGGAAAGACATATGTAGTAGAAGATAGAGGTGGAGCAATAAAAGGCAACCGTATAGATTTATATGTAAATTCACATAGCGAAGCCTTAAGATGGGGTGTAAAGTACTTACCAGTAAAAATATTAGATTAGAATTAAGTTATAAAAAGCATTATAATTAAGTGTGCGTATATTTACAAGAAATATATTAATTATAAGAAATCTTAGATTAAAAAAGTCTAAGATTTTTTTTTGAACTACAAAAAATAAAAAGATAATTTTATAAAATTAGATATTCCGTAAAAAAAGTCTATTTATGTAAAAAAAATGTTACAAAAAAGTAAAACAAAAATAATAATTTGTAACATAAATTACAAAATAGCCTTCCGTAAATAGTTTTTCCATGTTTTCATAAAACTGACAAAAAGTACTATTGACTTATATATATAAAGAGAGTAACATTTTTTCTAGAACAAAAAACTATTAGGAGGAAATCTTATGAAAAAGTACGGAGTAATAGAAACAAACAACTTGAATGGAAGAAAAAGAGGTGTCTCTTTAATTGCACTTGTTATAACAGTTATAGTAACTTTGATTATTGCAAGTATAACAATTGCGGGAATTTCAGGAAACAACATTATAACAAGCTCAAGAAAAGCAAAAGAACAAGCTGAAATTAATGCAGAAATAAAAGTAATTGGAACATCTGTAAATCAAGCAAAGGATAACGATAGATATGGAGATTTAGAGGAAGAACCATTTGAAAAAGCGTTAACTGCCAATGCTGGAAAGAATAAAACTGATTTAAAGCATTATAAAGAACAAAATATGTTTAGCGTTACATTTATTGAAACAGCTAGAACTTATCAAGTATTTACCAATGGATATGCAAAATATATAGGTCTTTCAAAAAATGCGATAATAATAGGTGCTAATCCAAGTTCTAACATTTCACTTAATGAAGAGTATAACATTAACATATTTATTCATAGCTTCGTACCAAATAACATTAATAGTATAAAATACGAGGTTACAAACTCTGAGGAAGAACCAAGTAATTATACCGAGAATATAAATGTTACAAAACCTTCTTATGACAATTCTGGAAAAACAAAAAAGACAATTGATGCAATAAAATTATCAAGAGAAGGAAGAGAAGATGGAAAATATTATTTACATGTTCAAGTTACAAAAGATGATGGAGAAGTAGTAACAGAAACATTTGGACCTTATGCAATTGGTTTATCAGAAGTTAAGTTAGCAGTAGATCCAAATGGTGGAAGTTGGTCAAAATCAGAAAATGGGGAAAAGGAAAGAGAGATTCAATATGTAGACGGAAAGCCAGAAGACACAGTAGATATTTTCAATCCAACACCTCAAAAATTTATAGTAAAATTCGACGATTCAACACAAATAGAAGCTAATGTAGATTTTGTTGAGTGGGATGAAAAAGGCAAAGGAACAATTACACAACCACAAAATGGAAAATCAATATATACTTTTGGAAAAGGACAAGGCACAATAACAGCACAATACTCTGTACATGAAATAACTTTACCAAATGCAACAAAAGAAGGACATGCATTAGAGGGATGGTATAAAGGAAATGTTAAAGTAGGAGGAGCAGGATCAAAATATACACCAACATACAACAAAAATGGTGAAGAAACATTAGAGGCAAATTGGGTAAAACAGAACTATACAGCAACATTTAATGGAAATGGTGGAACAAATGGAGCATCAATTTTAAAACCTTTTGAAGAACCATTAGGAACATTACCAACATCAACAAGAGAGGGATACACATTTAAAGGCTGGTATACAGAAAAGACTGGTGGACAAAAGATTACATCAAGCACAACAATGCCAGGAAGAAATGTTGAATATTTTGCACAATGGGAAACAGTTATTTACACAATTGCATTTGACTTAAATGGTGGAACAATCGAAAATGGACAAAACAATTACACAGTAGAAAGTGAAACATTTACATTACCTGAGCCTACAAAGCCAGGATACACATTTATAGGATGGACAGGAAGTAATGGTACAACAGTTCAAAAGAACGTAACAATAGAAAAAGGAACAACCGGAAATAAAACATATACAGCAAATTATGTTGATGACATTAAACCATCAAAACCTGTAATAGTTGCAAAATATTCTAATGGAAATTCTAATTATACAGGAGGAACATGGGCAAATAAATTAGTATATACGACAATAACATCAACAGATGTAGGAAGTGGAATAAAGGAAATTCAATATTCAAAAAATAATCAAGCTACATGGACAAAATTAAATCTTTCAAGAAGCGATGGAATTCAAAAAGACGGAGATAGCTATTATGGACAAGAAAGCTGGACAGCAACTAATGGAAGAAATGATACAATTTATTTCAGAGTGATAGATGAAGCTGGAAATATTTCAGATGTATCAGATGCATTTAATATTAAATATGACACTGCAGGTCCAGTAATAACAGCAGAAAACATTGAATATGGAGAAACTTTAAACATAAGATTACAAGATGCTTTAAGTGGTGTAGTTGCATGGCAGGTTAATAAGAGCGAAACTGAGCCTACATCAGGCTGGACTAATATTACAAATACAAAAGATACAACAGTAACAAAGACAGGTCTAGGATTAGGAACTTACTACATATGGGCAAAAGATGAAGCTGGAAATATAATTTCAAAAGAAATTACTGTATTAGCAAAGAAAATAACAGTACCTACTGCAAGTAATAAAACTTACACAGGAGTAAAACAAACAGGAGTTGCAAATGGAGAAGGATATACAGTAACAGATGGTGAAAAAATAGATGCAGGAAATTATACAGCAAAAGCTACATTAAGCGATAAAACAAATACAGTATGGAGTGATGGAACAACAGCAGATAAAAATATAGCTTGGACAATATCTCAAAAAGAAATTACTGTAACATGGGGAGCAACAACAAGTTGGGTTTATGATGGAAATGACCATGTTCCAACAGTTACCACACCTGTAGATGGAGTAAATTCAGAAAAAGTTAATTTAACAGTTTTAGGAAAACAAAAAAATGTTGGAGAAAATTATACAGCAACAGTGAGCATATCAAGTGTAACAGGAGGACAAGCAAAAACAGCAAACTATAAACTAAAATCTGAAACAAAGAGCTTTAGCATAACAAATGCTACAATATCAGGAACATTAACAATAACAGGAACAAATACTTATGGAAGTAAATTAACAGCAAATATAGAAGGATTAAATCCTAGTGATGCTAATTTAACATATGAATGGTATAGTAATAGTAACAACAGCAAAACAGGAGGAACAAAAATAAATGGTGCAACAGGTAAAGACTACACAGTAGGAGAAGGATTAGTAGGAAAATACATTTATGTAGTAGTAACTGCAAAGAAGGATAACTATGCTGATAAAACATTTACAGACATAACAGACAATACAAACAATACTACAGAAAAAGTTACAGCAAAGAAAATAACTGCACCAACAGCAAACACAGGACTAACATATACAGGAGTAGAGCAAACAGGAGTAGCAGGAGGTGCAGGATATACAGTAACTGATGGTGCAAAAACAGATGCAGGAAATTATACTGCAACAATAGAATTATTAGATAAAACAAATACAGTATGGAGTGATGGAACAACAGCTAATAAAACAGTTTCATGGAGTATAGCAAAGAAACAAGTAGCAGTAGAGTGGAAAGAACCATATACATGGATATATGATGGAGCAAGTCATATTCCAGCATTAAAAAATACACAGATTAATGGGGTAAATTCAGAAAAAATCAATTTAACTACAACAGGAGCAAGAACAGTAGTTGGAAGTTATACTGCAACAGCAGATATATCAAGTGTAACAGGAGGACAAGCTAATAAAAACAACTATGAATTAACAGGAAAAACAAAACAATTTGAAATTACAGAAGCAGTTATTTCTGGAAGTGTAAAAATTGAAGGAAAAGCAACATATGGAGAAAAGTTAACAGCTAAAGTTGAAAATTTAAATCCAAGTGATGCAAATTTGAAATATCAATGGTTTTCAAATACAACAAATAGTACATCAGGAGGAACAGCATTAACAGAAAGTACAACAAATAACACATATACAGTAGGAAAAGGCCTAGTAGGAAAATATATTTATGTTGTAGTAACAGCAACAAAAGAGAATTTTGAAAACAAAACATTTAAAGATATAACAGATTCTGGAAACAATACAACAGCAATAGTAGAAGCTAAGAAAATAACAAAACCAACAGCACAAACAGGTTTAATTTATACAGGAGTTGAGCAAACAGGAGTTGCAGGTGCAGGAGATTATACAGTAACAAATGGAGCAAAGACAGATGCAGGAGATTATACTGCAGTAGTAGCATTAAAAGATAAAGACAATACTATATGGGCAGATACAAATAATACAACAGATAAGTCTATAAATTGGTCAATTGCTAAAAAAGAGATTTCTGTTGAATGGAATGATGATACATCATTTGTATATAATGGAAATGAACAAGGTCCATCATTAAAAAATACACAAGTAAATGGGGTAAACAATGAAAAAATCAATTTAAGAGTAGATGGAAAAGAGCAAGATGCAGGAAATCATACTGCAACAGCCAATATAGAGAGTGTAACAGGAGGACAAGCAAATAAAAACAACTATAAATTAACAGGAAATACAAAAGCATATGAAATAACAAAAGCAGATAATACTTTAGATGTTACACCAAAAACTGTATATACAGGAACAACATTAAATTTAGCAGAACAAGTAAAAAATGCAATAGGAACAGTTACATATGAAATTAAAACAAATGGAACAACAACAGCTTCAACATTAAGTGGAAGTAATTTAACTTTAGGTGCAATGAATGCATCAAATGATAATGATCAAATAGTAGTAATTACTGTTAAAGCAGGAGGAGACAAGAATCATAATAATGCAAGTAAAGATTTAAGCATAACAGTACAAAAATACACAAGAACATTAGCATTTACAAAACCAACATCAGCTACATTAGCATATAATGCAACAACAACAGCAGAAGTAAGTATAACAGGAGAAGGTGGAAATCAAGGAGCAGTATCTTATGCTTCAAACAATACAGAAGTTATAACATGTTCAGGAACAGCAGGAGCAACATTAAAAGCTGTAAAAGGAACTGGAGAGGCAACTATTACAGCTACACTTGCAAGAACAACAACAGTAAAACAAGCTACAGCAACTAAAAAAATAACAGCACAAAAAATAGCAAATACATTAAATGTAACAAATAAGACAGTAAAAACCGGAAAAACAATAGATTTAGCAGAACAAGTAAGTAACGCAAAAGGTGATGTACATTATGCTATAAAAACAAATGGAACAACAACAGCTTCAACATTAAATGGAAGTAGTTTAACTTTAGGAGCAATGAATGCATCAAACGATAACAACCAAACAGTAGTAATAACAGTAACAGCAGATGGAAATGACAATTATGCAAGCGCAAGCAAAGAATTAACAATAACAGTAGAAAAATATACAAGAACAATAGCATTTGCAGAAAGTGTACCTGATAGCATTAAATTAAATGGAACAGCAACAGCAGCAGTAGATGTAACAGGAGAAGGAGGCACACAAGGAAGTGTAACATACACATCTTCAAATACAAATGTAATAATAGTAAATGGAACAACATTAAAAGCAGTAGCATCATCAGGAAAATCAACAATAACAGCAACAATGGCAAGAACAACAACAGTAAAACAAGCTACAGCAACAAAAGAAATTGAAGCAGGTAAAGATGGAAACAGAATGGAAGTAAGCGAAACAGAGCTTACAGTAAAGACATTAAGTGTAACAGATTTAAGCACATTAGTAAGTAATGCAGATGGAACAGTAACATATACAATAAAAACAAATGGAACAACAAGTGCATCTAGCATAAGTGGAAGTAACTTTACAGCAGGAGCAATGAATACAGCAAACGATAATGATCAAACAGTAGTAGTAACAATAAAAGCAAGTGGAACAAATGACTATGGAGAAAAGAGTGTAGATGTTACAATAACAGTACAAAAATATACAGCAACAATTAATTGGGATTCAACAACACCAAGTAAAGTAGCTTATGGAGATACAACTAAAAAAGCTACTGCAAAAGCAACAGTAGAAGGAGGAACAGCAGGAGCAATAACATATACAAGTGGAAACACAAGTGCAATCACAATTAATAACACAACAGGTGCATTAACAGTAGTAAACGGAAATAACAAATCTTCTGTTATAACAGCAACACTAGCAAGAACAGCAACAGTAAAAGCAGGAACAAAGACAACAACAATAACAAC
>Ga0247611_10003596_pt1 | contig 22709 bp, 12 predicted proteins | sample 177DNAGHGhighgp2_FD_192422 | JGI IMG/M metagenome (GOLD analysis project Ga0247611, IMG submission 192422) | Sheep rumen microbial communities from Palmerston North, Manawatu-Wanganui, New Zealand - 1770 DNA GHGhigh gp2 | ecosystem: Host-associated > Mammals > Digestive system > Stomach > Rumen... | reverse complement strand
CAACACCGCCAACAGTCAAAGGTGTTCTTGCAAAATTATCAACACTCCCCAATCTTCTTTCACTTTTCGTATGCATGCACACTTGTTGGCAGGGTACGACTCTATGGAATAGTACGCTGGGTAAAATTCTTTTATGAAAGGGGCTATTCTATAAAAACTCATGTTCTAAAATTTAACGGTTCTTTCCGAACCTTCTACTAACTGCTTCTTTTCATCCAAATCTACTTCCTCCACTTTCAAAATCCTCACCTTTTGGTTATCGAGTATGGCTCTGTTTGTGCCCAGACCAGGATTTTTCCAATTATACGGCCACAAGATAAAGTCCACGCCAATACTCAAGAGGAACTGAGAAGCGGCCTTTTCGCCCTCAAGATCCACCTTACCTGTCAGCCGTTTGGCAAGGAACTTCCGGAAGTCCTTGCCGTCCTGCACGACCTTCTCTGCAATCTTCTCCCCAAGTTTTTCCTCGGCACGCGCTACAATGAAAGGATTGACGGGTTGTTTGAAGGCGATAAAATTTGCACCTCCCATGCTTGGAACTGCTACCGTATAGACATAAAAATGCTTCGCTTCGGGATTGGATCCAGCATAGTGTGCAGCACTACGATAATGCGAGGTGACATATACCCCATAACCAAACTTCACCTTCCCGTCACCCTCTAGGGCATGGGCGAGGTCGAATTCCGAAAAGCAATTCGGCGAACCATGATAGAAGATTTCCATACAAATATCCCCTTTTAAATTATTTTAATACCGCAACATATCCAAATCAACATACACTTACAATAGAAGATCCATTATCCCTGTCCTCAAATTTTGTACTATTCAAAAGTAATTGTCCCTGAACCAATTTTACTGAAAACACCTTCTGTACATACACCGACACGTAATGTTCCAACTGGTTTGCGTTTATTCAACCCAAACGCTTCGTTGGTTCCAATCTCATAGGCAATAGTATTCACGCCTGCCCTTTTGTAAAGGAAACTGTCCTGTAGGAATTGTGCGGACAAGCTAAAAAGACGCTCAAAGAACAATTCTGAGTTGTTAAGCAAGTCAAAGACCAGGAAACTGTTTTCACGACTTAATGGATGACCTATTTCTTGATAGCAACCTTGAACCTTAGAGACCCCATAACCGAAATCACGTAGTTTTTGGACAAGTGTTTTGTTGTCTTTATCATTCTCTATTCGTGTTTTGGGTGTGCCGTCTGGCCGTTCTTTACGCCATGCTGTTATCATAGCACAATCACAATTTACGAGCCATGATATAGCACGTCTCAGGTTTGCATTACTATCAGTAAGGAGTCTTCCTCCATTATTATGAATGGAGATTGCCCCCGATCTCTCAAGTGGGAAAATATCCTCTACTGTTAATTGGACTTCAAAAACTGTTCTGTTTTTATTCATTACGAATTGCCCTATTGGCATTATGAGATTGCAAAACTCGGCCAGGATTTCCGCTCTTCATCAACGGGATAATGGCGAGTGTATTGATATTCTTTTTTATTATTTCGACTGCAAAGATAATAAGATAAAGACAAATAACAACCATTGATATACGTATATTTCATATTTTTTGCATTCCTTTTTGAAAAATGAAATGTCTGTTATAGAACTATGGTCACAGGGGGGCTAAGCTTTTACCCATACTGTTGAAAACATGAAATTCTCCAACCATTTGCTACAAACCTGTCGAGCAATAAACAAATCCATCAGTTTGGTTGTAATTATATTTGCTCCTTTCTCCAAAACATAATCAAAACCACGCAAAAAAAAATCAAAATTGTTTTATACGTATAAACGAAATTGTCAATCGGTATAACATTGTTAATTTTGCAATCCAAAAACAAGTCTTTTTTCAGAAAAGAAGATTCATATACAAAAATAATGAGATATGACACAAATAAATAAATGCCCTACTTCAGATAGCAAAAAACGGCTAAAAGTCGTTTCTGAATGTTACAAAACCCTTAAAAACGGGACTATTCTTCAATTTTAAGTCATTTTTTAGACTAATTTGAAGTAACTTCAAAAAAAAATGAGTAATTTTGTAGCGCGTATGTATATTAATAAGGTGTAACTGCATAATAAAACCTACCAAATACGACGACCTTATGGGTTAATATCCTAAAGGAGATAATTGACGCAATAAAGATGTTTTACCCAAATATGAGCCAACAAAACATTTAAATACAATATCGGCAAAAGTCGAAATAACGTGGTTTATGATGGTAAACAGTCTCACATGTTTATGCGCCAATAACGATTAAGAAAATAACTAATGCGACAGGGGCTGGTTGCATGGAAAGAAGAAAAAATGAGGCGCTATTTTTTAAATGCAATTGTAACCATTGTGATGCTGGTGACATTTTCGCCAGGCTCTATTTTCGCGCAGTCCCAAAGTTCTCAAACCAATTCCCTAGCATACCTTGAACAGACTTTCCCAAAACTCACGAGCCTGTATCATCCGGAATTGATGGACTGTCATACCCATTATATTTTTGCAGTTGACGTGTCCGGTTCTATGATCAAATATGATGATACGGTCACTCCAGCACTTCAAGCTTTTGCACTAGCCTTGCCTCCAGGAGAACAAGTCACCATTATACCTTTTGGTACTGATGCTAAAGAAAACACTCCCGGGCTTTGTTGTAAAGTAGAAGGCCCGACACAGAAGCAAGTCCTTTCGACTGCATTATCTACCTTGTACACCAACGATGGCTACTCACGAGAATTCCGCCATAATACGGATGTTAATAAAGCAGTTGCAGCCATCAACAAAGCCATACTTAACAATCAAGAAGCTCAGATGAATGTAATTGTTATCATTACAGACTTCTTGAATGATCTCCCTAACGGAGGTGAGCAAAAACTAACTGATGAAGATCTAACAAAATTAAACAAAGACTTTGACAATGTTACTAGCGATGCATACACGCGAGTTGTTGCACTACAATTGCCACCAGCAGGTAGTGGAAAAGGGTTCTGTCTTGATCAACTACAAGAAAGGGTCTTCTGCAACACTTCCCTTACAAAGCGTTTTGATGTCATTCAAGCGATCAAGGATAAAGATGCCATTTCGCATTGGTTTGAACAATTATCTAGGGATATAATGACTGAAAAACTGAAAGCAGTTATTCAACTTGATAATGAACGAAACCTACGTCCTATCTTGAAAACTGATATTAGCATCAATGGTACTACCACAGCAGAGATTCATTGGACACCTAACAAATTGTATCGTGAGATAAAATTGGATTCCACATTTACGGATTCAAATTCAAATTATGTTTTTGAAAACAACAAAGATGTATGGCAAACGACCAAAGACACAGTTCTTACCGATATTGAATTAGGCAAGCTAAAACATAAAAGGTGGGGATTAAGATATTACAAAGAGAATTTAAATATTGGAATGTTGCTACCCACGCCATTCGACGATGAGTTAAAAAAGCTTAGTATTGATAAACCAATAGCAGAAACCTCAAGTGAACAAAGTGGACTTATTTTCACATTTATTCTGCCATTCCAGGTTTGTTGCGCTTTGCTTTTACTATTTCTATTATGGATGTATTTTGCATACAAGACAGCACTCTATAATAAGAAAATAAAAATCAGGGGTATATTAACAGTAAAACAGTACCCAAAGGGGAAAGTCCTTATTGACCAACAAAACATTAAAACCTCTGATTCCATAAGCATTGGACAGGGTGCTTATCACGTTGAAGGAGCAAAATGGACAATTAAAATTCATAAGGTTCCAGGCAATTGTTGGATTTTCAAAAAAGCAAAATGGGGCTACACCATGACTGAAGGCGCGGTTGATGGCAGACGTAAGAAAGTATATAACTCAAAGAAAGTCAGCATTGACATGCTTCTTGTCGGTCCTGGGGATGGAATATTTACTCACAACATTAAAATAGACAAACAATAACAAAATTTAAATATTATGGCAAACGAAAAGCATGTTTTCATTGGCATTGGTGGTTCTGGTTGCCAAACCGTTGCACAAGTCAAAGAAAAAGTTTATGAGAAGTTATTCCCTAAGGCTACCAAGTCAAAGGGGCGTATGGAAGCGATGAATGAAAGTTATCGTTTCTTGTTCTTGGACACTGACTCTCGTGACATCGATGAGAGAAACAAGACTAATCGCAAAACTTTTGAGGATGGTCGTGTCTTATTTATCAATCCCCAAACAGACCTCATTAATTTAGGTGATGCTAATCCAAAAGCAATTTATTATGAGGCTCAACAGAAGAAAGACACTCTTCTCAACAAGCGCATTCTTGAAGCTTGTTCAGAAGAATTGGCTGCAAAGATTCCAGATATGCCACTTGCTTTCGGAGCTGGAGCATTCCGTATGAAGTCTCGAATTGCATTTGCACATTCTTTAACTGATTTCCAAAACAAATTTCATGCCGCCGTCGGAGCATTGAATGATATCAAAACTGTTGGCGGAGAAAAAAATACGATTTTCTACTGGGTAGTTGGTAGCTCTGTCGGTGGTACGGGTAGTGGTATCATTAACGATGTACTGTATCAGGTAAATATGATACACCAGCAAATTGTTGGTGATGGAGATCCACAGCTTTTCCTCACCATGTACATGCCAGAGGCATACATTGAACGCAATCACACAGAAGAGAAATACTCTTTAAATGCCTTTGCCGTCCTCAGCGAAATGGAGGCATTCAAAGTGATGAGCAAAAACAATGACCAAAACAAGGTTATGCACCGTATGGCATTCATGAGTGACTACAACCTCATCAACAAAAATCGCCCATATAGTCCATTTTACTATATGATTCCTGTTGACATACAAACTGATAAGGGTACCAATTTTGGATCCCCTCGTACAATGTATCGCAATACAGCAGAACTTCTTTTCCATCTTCATGCCGGTCAAGGAGGTATGACCCATCGTTCAAACATCGATAACTACATGAACGATATTATGGATAAGACCCCCGATAATTTCTGTGTTCCCATGGGCTATGTAGCGCTTCGCAAACCTACTGTAGAATTTGACAATTATTTCCGGTTCCGTTTTAGAAAAGATATTATCGGTACATGGTTATTGAATCCTGCTTCCAGCAAGAAGGGATACATTATTAGCGAAAATGAGAATGAAGAGATGTCTAACCTTTTGTTCTCTTCTCTTGAAGGTAGTGGCGAGAATGTTAGTCATTACTTGATGGAAAAAAATAGTATGAAGAGAAAACTTGAGGAAGCCATAGAAGAGAAACACAAGAAAATAAATGAAGATGAATTTGAAGCATCGTCATTTAAAAGTAAAATTCGCAATATTATAAAACCAATTCTTGAGGAAGGCGACGATGATTCTTCTAAGATTGCCAATTCGATAAACTACGCCCTATGGAAAGCCACGGAAACCATGATCCGGCAGAAAGGTTTATGCTATACAATCGATCTCCTCAACAGTTTCCGAAATTATCTCAAAGAAAAAGACCAAGCAAGCAGCAGCGACAACGACGTTGACTCTATCCTTGACACGACCAAGAGCAAGTGCGGAATTGATGACCTCGCAGAAAAAGCTGGTATTGATAACATACTTGAAAAAGTGAGCAACAAGGCCAATGTTAGTGATGTCCAAAACTATTATTCAGGACTCATCAGTTGGTTAGAGAGTGCTTATGCTAAAGCTACACTTATTCGTCTTGGTAAGTATCTGAAAAAACTATATCTTGATGACAATAAATGTGAAATCGTTATTTTACGAAATCGCTTAAGCAAGTTCAAAGACAAAGCTGAAGACATGAAGAAGGATGCAGAGGACTCATTTTACAAACTTGCAAGTAAGTGCAATGAAGCCAAAAATGATGTAACTACGGTCTACCTTCCCATGCTTAAGAAGATTTGTGACGGTGATGGTTGGATTAAAGGTAATTATTTCAGCAACTGTTATAAGCACATAATAGTCTCCGACGATGAATGTAATGCAGAAAGAGATGCTCTGGCAAAGATGGTAGATGACTATATTTATCGTCCTGGGGCTGAACTAGAAAAGGAAATCCATCAAGAGGAATTCTATGTTACAGAAAAAGATGAAGATGATGAAGAAAAGGCTTATACCCGCTTCTTTGCAAATCCTCGGAAGAACAATGTTGATCCTCAGAATATTATTGAGAACTTCATGCATTTCTGTACAAAATTCCTTACTGAACGTATTGACAAAAATGATGAGATTAATAAGGATTGGAACAATAAGGGTATCTATAAATTTTTTAGTGAATTAACGCTCGACGAAAAAGATGAAGTTCGGAAGTCTTTAAGTCCTGCTCTATTCTTCAGTTATAATAACAACAACAATGCACTTCAGGCAAAATCGGAACCAATGATTTTTATCGCTAAAGATGAAGATCTTGCCAGGGATATGCTTGGGTATAATAAGGCAAATCCAGATCATCGATTTGAAAAAGATGACGATGATAGCACCGCACTTGTTCTCAGGTCCAAGATTGGTTTGTCCTTGCATGATTATCGCGTTTATGAAGACCTAGAACGTCACTATGCTCAGGCATCATTCCGCGAAAAATATCATTTTCATCACGATTTTGCCCAATATGGTAAAGATATCACATTAGATAACCTCCCAGACAATGTAATGCCTGAGCATTACACATTCGTCAAACTCCTTTTGTTGCGAAAATACGAAAACGACGAAGATTTCCGTAGAATGTTCTACTCTGACAAATTTGATAAAGATGTATATCAACATTCTATGTATTTCCAGGATCCATACACAGACAAGGTTGTCTGGATGGCTCATTCCGACGCATTCTCTCAAGCATCAACTGGACAATTATGCCTTATGACAGAAAACAGGGGGCATCTACTTTATGAAAAGATTTCCGGAAAGGATTTCCTTACTAGATTTGAATACTATAGTTCACATTTCCAAAGTCTTTGTTTTGGTGAGACTCTACAGCGTATTATTATGGCCATTATTAGCTATAGAAATACAACGATAGTAGATGGAGAGAAAAAAGAAATAAAGGGCGAAGCAATTCTTAATAGCAAATTCGACCAATATCGCGAAGAACTTCTCGAAGAACTAGCCGCAAAGAAACGCCAAGGAAACAGTGAAGAGAAACGATTGTGGAATATCTTCTACGAGATCCTTCGTGACAGATATGAAATCTGTCAAGACTTTATTGATAAAGATAAATAAAATTATATAAAATAGATAATGCTTCCTCTTTGGATAATTGATATTACACAGAAATCTGACCGATGTGCGATTCTAAAACAAATCATCGGTCAGATTGACCGTGTTCTTTTAAGCGAAGACGCGGATGCCTTCTTAAATCCCCCAAAAGAAGATTCCTTATGCCCCGACTCAAATTCAGAACCAGATTATGAGATTTTATTAAGTCAGGACCCTGCTTTGAACGGCAAGTCAAAAAGTATGCGTGTATGGGAGCAGTTTGGAGTAATGTCATCATCCGATGAAAAAGACAAGGAACAGGAAGAAAATGAGAAGAAAAACCGCCTTGGATATCTTTGGTATTATTCACATTTCGATTCGTCAAAGTACAACATAGATGAAAAAGATTACAACCTTTCTGCTGAAGACTGCGAGCCGAAAGTGAAAGTTAAGATGTCTAACGAACATGCTGAAGACAATGAAGTCCTAATTAGTACAAGCGCAAAACGTCTTGCACCAAAAATATACGAATTCCAAAAAGATCTTGTGAATGAAGGACAACGCTTTATGCAAGTTCTGCTTCGCTCAGCTTCCTCCAAGTATCCGGCTATTAACATATGCGTTATTGGTGATATATCTGAGCGTTTTACGACACTCTTGTACTCATCAATCGCTGTTATGATCCAAAAGGAAAAAGGACGAATCATGCCTAATCACATTCATCAAGGTCTATCCATTTTAGGTATGCTTTATCTGTCAACTGATACAAATTCCAAAGATGTAAAAACCAGGCAAAGAGCCTTATACACTTTAAAGGAAATTGAAGTTCAGCATAGATTGCCAACAGTTCGTGGGTATGATAGGATTCTAATCTACCAAGATGTTCAGAATAAAATAGAACGTTTCTATTCTCTGCTTGACATGAAAGGCCAGGTTCAGTATTTGGCTCAATGTCTCATTCATTTGTATTATGCATGTAATCACCTTCACCCTCTAATCAGCGGAAGTGCTTCTGAAGATGAGCTTTTCTTTTCAATGGGTGTTGTATCTGCTAGTTTTGACACTACAAAACAAGATGAATACGATAGGCGCTATGTTGCAAATGAATTGATCAAACATTTCCTTGAGGAGGGTGAACATCATCAGTCTGACACCGAGGATTTAATAAATGAAGAATTCATTAGCGCTTCAAACCTAATCAACCAATTCTCATCACGAACAATAGACTTGAGCAAAGCTCAGGTTAGGCATCCAAACCCTGACCCCTACAAGGACCTAATTAATAAGGAATTAAAGCGGCTGTATTATAATCAATATCTTAGAGACTTTCCTGCCAACTTAATGTACAAGTTGGTAGCTGTTACAGAAGAATCCTTAAGCAGCACGCTTCAGGAAGTTTCAGCGCAAGGCAAACGTCTGTTTGATGATTTTGCATCAATAACATTACCTACGGGAATAGATAAAATTGTCAAAACGTCAAACGAGAACACCGGATGTCTCACTCGCGTAGAAGAACAACTGGCACGATTCAAGAAGATATTGCAACAACGTAAGGATGAAGTTCCTCACAAAATGGAAACATCCTTTTGGAATTCTGTTATGGAACGGATTCCCAAATACATGCAAACGCATTTCAAAAGATATAATGAAGCATATCAGGCAGACACTAATTCTAAAGGGATTAGCCATGAGCAAGACCGTATAAAGAAAGAGGCTATAGATGATTTGGTTAACCATCTTCGCGTGCAATCAACGGTTGTTAGTCGTATATGCAAAACGCTTTTGCTTTGTGTTATAAGCATGATTGCCATATACCCTATCCTTGATATGATATCACCTTGGCTCATAGACTTAGGACACGTGCGCAAACACGCTGTTCTTTGGGATTTGCTAATCTGTGCGATACCTATTATATGGCAGTCAATATCACTATTTAGATATGAGCGTAAAACCAACAGATTGATTTCTACCCTAAGAAGCTGCTTCTTACATGATGCGTACGCACGTTTGGCAAATCGTATCATTTCTGAGATTAATCATTTCTATGATAAGGCTGGCAAACTATGTATAAAATACGAAGAGAGATGCAATGTCATTAGAAAAGACATTGAGATTTACTCTCTTGACAATTTGCCCGTGCATCCAATCTTACCAGAGACTCAATTCTGCCAACCTCTAATTGGAGGTAAATTTAGTGGTGAACATTTGATTCCCAAGGGAGAACTGGAAAGTAGCGAAATATCTGTAAACCATGCAAGAATGTTTGTTAGCGATCTGAACAAAGGCAATTATTTCACACTATTGCAAACAATGCATGAGTTATTCAGACAATTGTTCAAACAAGTTTATCTCATTCCAGACCACAGAAGGCGATTTGATAAAGAGAAGAATGCATATGTTTTTGTGTCACGTGAGGAAGAAATATGTTGGGAAGAACGTCGTTGGAAATTCATCAATAAAAACTTCCATAAAGCCCTATTGCCATTAGTAAAACAACAGTTCTGTGAAAGAAGGAATTCGACAATCGCAGAAAAGATGTTAAAAGCCAAAAACTCAAAGTCAATTTTCGAAACTTTGATCAAATACTCTGCTGTCAATGGTGACATGACGAGTACAGCTGACAAGGAATATTCCGATGTAAAAATCGGTGTTGTTCCTTCAGAAAGTATTATTCCACTTATTGAAGATAGAATGCCAAATACAGGGACTACTAATTATCAAGTGATATCACAAAAAGATGACACCGATGGAGAGCTATATAAATCATATATGTTCATGACAAGGTGGAGAACATTCAATAGCATTTCTTACAACAGAATATTCCCTCTTGAGGACTTCGACCCAGAATATGCAGAGTTCGTCATCAACAAAGAAGAACGCAAGAATAATAGATATGAGCCATCTTCTCTTATACTTTGGGCAATGAGTCGTGATGAAAAATCATCAGAGTGGTTGAATCTGTTTTCCAGTGATATGTTCGTCCAAGCGGTCACGGATTCTAGATACTATAAAATGATTCTCAACAAAAAGGATTAAGATAATGCTAACAAATTCATTAAATATATTGATTATTGTTGGAGCTGTAGCGGTTTTATCTATAGCATTCCTTCTAATAAGGGCACTACGTCAACGTGTATGGATTTGGGCATCCCCAAATCCGTACAAAAAAAAATTGCCAATAAAAATCGCATATTTGCACTATGACGGAAACAATAATGATGCAGCTAAAATCTCCATAATAGGGTCAGGAGCGATGCCGGCAATTGGCCATGTGGCTCTTAGTTCAGGTGGAGATGAAGCTTATGTTCACCTTTTAACCACAGGATTAACTGAAGATTCAGGAGATTCTCAATATAAAGAATTTGGATACATAGACACCGATGGATATATTTTCCGCAAAGGTGAAAAAAAGCCTATCGGGTACACCGCACGTCCAAGTGATCCCCATACAGCTACAATCAGACCAGAACGCAGATGGAAAGAACTATGGCTTTATACACATTTGAATTCATATCTTGGCACACCGCAGAAGAAAGCTGGAGAAAAAACAAAGGGGGAAACTGACAGCAAGAAACGCAAACATGCTAAGGCACCAGAACCAATTCTTGTTGGAACAACAAAAATGACGGGTCTTAGACTTAATGATAGAGGATATGTCACATCTGAAGCTAAAGCTTCAGCTTACGCCCTTTTCTATAGTATGCATCCTAGGAAAGACTGTAAAGAATACTTTAACCCTGATGCATATTCATGGAAAGATACAGCACTTTTAGCATCTCTCATATATACATTCCTATTTCTCGCATTATTTATATACCATTTTTATATTGACCGTCTCCCTCTAATGCGAGTATCCTATTTTTTGCCTATCAAGACTGGCATATATACTGGGGCTCTAGTAGGAATGTATTATATTATATGGGCTATCACTCGGGCTGCTAAAATTGAATATATTGAACGTTCAAATACCATACAGCCAAAGATTGACCTTTTAAATAAGACGTTGTCAATAGGGAAAATAGATACAATCATCTTGTTTCTAACAGTCCCCGTTACCTATTTTTCATATTACTATTACCGTACTAATTTTTTCCCACTAGCCTATGCTATTGCCCAAGGAGTTCTAATAAACAAATTTTCATTTGGTAGCCGGTCACCGTGGAAGATACGCACCTCTTTCCACGATGAGGAAGAAAATGACGATGACTTTGAATCCGAGATGATAGAAAACCCTTCCAGCAATGATGAAAATGCCATTGTTATGGATTATAAGTGGGAACTAGGCTCCGAGACGGGGAAGAAACTCGAAGGTAAACTTCAACTTTACTTCCCAAGTGGTTATGTTGATGACCTTCGTCGTTGTAATCCTTTCTACATGCAAAAAACTGACGGCACAAATAAGAAAATTATTCAGTCGATGTTCTCAACAATGAAGGAACATCCAGATTTTGTTGCCCGTCTAAAATACATCGGACACTACATTAAAACCAAAGCGAAGTCATCTAATCTTGAAATATATGACGAGCTACAGTTCGCATTAGATTTTGTACAAGAACCTAATATTACATTCCGTCACGACAATCTGAGCACACCTATAAATAATCTCAACAGATATATAAGATATCCTGATGAAACATTATATGACAAGGAGGGCGATTGTGATTGTAAAGCATTCCTCGCTGCAATGTTGTTTTATGTTATGGGTTATGATGTACTGTACTTAGCATCTCGTGAATATCAACATGCTGCAATCGGCATAAGAGTCCCAGATAGGCTCAGGGATTTCTATAATGACGAAAAGGTGCTTGCTGAGAAATGCGTGGATTTTGAAGGAAACCAATACATCATCTGCGAAACCACAGGTGACGAATTCAAGGTGGGAGAATTTATGCGCCCAATGAATATGGATGACTTTGAAGAAAAGTTTACACTTTCAGGACAGCAAAGAACACAAGAAGAGTCAGTAACAAAAATATACAACTGGCGGCTTGATCCAACGTTAAATAAAGAACTCTTGGGTAATCTCATTCTTGATTTCAATATAAGAGAATTAGAAACGCTTCGTTCTGACAATCCGTTTGATCACTACGGAGAAGACGGACACACATACGAAGAGAATGTTCGCCTAATGTTTGATTATTTGACTGATGACGAATACCCTGAGCGTTTATCAAAACTTACAGCAGTAGTAGATTATATTGAGAAAAAATGTGAAGATGAAGGTCTTGACAAATATGAAACACTCCAATTTGCCCTAGATTTCGTTCAAGAACCAAATATCAAATATTGCGTGGATGCGGACAGTGCTGGTATTAACTATGCAAAAGAATACATGCGCTTCCCCGATGAAACACTTTTTGACAAAGAAGGCGATTGTGACTGCAAGTCTTTTCTAACTGCTATGCTTTACCATATCATGGGTTATAAAGTTGTATTCATGATGTCAAACAAACTTCAACACGCTGCGATAGCAATTGAATGCGATGAATCCCTTATTGGGAGAATACCAGAAGAAAATAAGGAAAAATCTATAAAAGAATACAATGGCTCCCAATATGTTTTCTGTGAGACAACGTCTGATGGACATCAAATTGGTATAAGCAAAGATACAAACATACAGGATTTTGAAACAATTGTAGAATTAACAAAACGATAAGTAATATGAGAGTTCTTTTAACAACTATTTTCGCACTATTTGCAATGATAACATTATCATCATGTCAATCACAGGAGGAACGTGTTGTCAGCAGAATAGAAAAGCTATCTGCTCGAATTGATGCCGATGGGAAGAACTTTAGCCCAGAAGATTGGGAGGAAGCTCTTGAAGAATTGGAAGAAATCCATGACGACATGGGAGATTGTGAATTTACTAAAGAACAACTAAAAGCGGTTGGTCGAGCTGATGGAAAGTTGACCATTATCATTACAAAACAGGCTGCTAAAGCCATGGGGCGTGACGTCGGTACCTTGATGAAAAATATTAGCTCTTATGCAAAAGGCTTCAAGGAAGGTGCAGAATCCGCATATGATGAAGAAGAGTTTAAAGATATCGGAAATGATATAATGAACGACTTAAAAGAAATAGAGGAAGACTGGAAAGAAGAATTGAATCAGTAATATATAATTAATTATTATGTCAACAACCTGTATTGCAATATCAAACATGTCCGGCATCGCTTGTGCAAGTGACACCGATCGAACAATTTACCAACTGTCCAAGACATATCCTCTTGCAGTTGCTGTAAATTCTTACTCCCCTATCCCATGGGATACAATAATCAACAACTACAAGCGTTTGGGCGAACCAGAAGAAAAAGAAAACTTCGAAGATTACGCAAAAGACTTCGAAAAGTTCCTTTCCTCCATATCTGTTACAGAAGATTATCAAGACCTCTCCACAGATGATTCAAACATCATTTTTATGGGGTATGGTAAAGATGATTTATTTCCCAAAATTTTTGACACCTGTATATGTTTGACCAATGGAAAATGGTCTTTTGATAATGATAGGACTGAAATCTTCAAAGTGTCCCACCAAGAATATGCCCATATTAATCTTCTTGGAAACCTGGATAGTGTACACACACTAATCTGGGGAGCAACTCGTGACGTTAATGACATACTTCTTGAGAATCATGTTAAAACTTTCAACGTATACAAAGAACGCGTCTTACAAAGATTCAAAGACACAGAATTCGAGGCTTTCGTAACAAAGAAGTTGGAAACTTATAATGCAAAAGAAGACTTCATGATGAAAATGTGCGAAGCCATTGACAAAACATGCGCGAGCGTACTTGAAGGAATTGAAACATTTAGTGTTGAAGACATGGTAATGGCAGCAGAGACTATTGTCAACGCTGAAGTACGCCTCGATCATCTGAGTTCAGGATGTAAGACCCCCCTAAATACTACTCGTGAAATTGCTGTAATAACACGAACTGAAGGTCTTACTTGGATTAAACATAGTTTGTATGCAATTTAACTAAATCACTAAATGATATGACAGCCGTAGTTGGAATATTAAATAAGCGTGGCGCCGCCATAGCAGCAGACAGTGCAGTAACCCGTACACGCTATAATGGAAGAAAAGTTACGAAAAATGGCAATAAGATGATTCGCCTTAGCAACTGCGTTCCCATCAGTGTTATGCTAACAGGGAATGGCGCATATCTTAGAACCCAGTGGGACATTATTATTCGCCACTATCGTCAACATCGTGGCGATATAGTTCATCCCACTGTTGAAGCATGTGTACATGATTTCTTTAGGTATATAGCTGACAATAATCTATTTTGTGAGGATAATATCATCAAACGTTGGATTGGCTATGAACTAGATCAACTATTTGAACATGCTGACAATAATGTTGATTTTAAAATAAAGGAAAGGGACGATAATGACCAATTAAAGTCTCCCAAGACATATCTCAAGTCATTCATTACACAATTACGCAGATATCGCACCAACTGGTTGGAAACTGGTATCAGCGAACATTTCAAAGATTACACTCCTGAGCAATTTCATGTGTTCATCAATGATATAATTACAGATTATCTTTCAGAAAAGGAATCTCATGAAGATGGTTTTAATTTCAACACATTTCCAACGGATTTCCTTGCCTCATTGAAGGAAGATTTAGAATCAACCCTAATGGCGAGACTTACGACACGTAGATATCATGCTGACGGGAGTGCGGAGTTGGTGTTTACCGGCTTTGGAAGCGAACAAGATTATCCCTCACTTGTTTCTACAGTCGTATTCGAAGGATTTGACAATCGAGTGAACTATCATATTCGCCCAGAAGATATTATCTGTATCAGCGAAGAAAATCCTGTTGCCATCTGTCCTTTTGCCCAGAAAGATGTCATTAAGTCATTGCTTCGCGGATTACATGTTGATTATTCAAGGATGATTGCGAATACCATGCAAGAAATCTACAGACCATTTAGTAATGACATCTTTGACATTAATGAGGATGATAAGGAATTTGAAAATCTCGATTTTATGGAATTCCAAATGATGCTGCAGGATGTCAAGGTTGATGACTTAGATAAAAAGTTCTATAACGCAAATGTCCGTTACCTGAACAAAAAACAGCACAAGTGGGAAAAGAATCTCGAAGACTATGATCTCCTTGCAATGGCTGCATTGGCACAAAGCCTTATTGACCTAACAGGATTCCATCGAATTCTCACATTCTCGGAAGAAGGTGTTGGCGGTCCTGTAGATCTGGCAGTCATCACCAAGAATGAAGGATTCACATGGCTAAGCCGAAAAAGTTGGTATCACCACAAAGACATTGGCGGTCAGTATGGTGTTTTAGGAGTATAAATTACAGAACTGCCGATTATTTGCCATTCGCATTATCGGCAGTTCTCATATAAAAGAGTTATGAAAACAATTAAAGTATTCATCGCATCGTCAGAAGAGCTACATCTTGAGCGACTTGAATTTACAGATATGATTCAACAGCTTAACAAGGCTCTAAAACCTCGGGGTATAGAAATAGAACCTGTAAAATGGGAGTATTTAGATTCTTCCATGAACGAAGAACGTAAACAGACTGAGTATAACAACGCATTGAAGGAATGCGAGCTATGCTTAGTCATGTATTGGACTCGTTTCGGTGAATACACAGAAGAAGAGCTAACTACTGCATGGGAATGTCTTAAATCTGGCAATAATCCCAAGAAATTATATGTATATTTTAAAGAGCCTTGTAATGAAACCAAAGAGTTGAAGGATTTTAAGGACAGTTTTGTGACTCGCTATGGACATTTTTACTGCAAATTCGAAAATGTAGACACTTTACGTCTTAACTTCCTTCTGCAATTTGAACAATATCAAAATGCAATTCTCTCCTCTGCTTCAATCATTGAAATGGGAAATTCTAAACTTGAGATTGACGGCAAAGAATATGTAGACCTAAAGAACGTTCCTTTTGTCGGAAACAATGAAGAGTATAATGAACTTTTAAAGAGCATTAAAAGAACCCAGAAACTACTGAATATAACCGATGAAGATGATCCCGAATATAAGGAATATGCAGAAGAACTAGAGCAACTAAAAGAAAAACAAAGGAAAAAAGAGAAGTCAATTTGGGAAACAGCATTGTTAATAACAAAGTTCAGCACATCAAAATGTTCTGAACGATTAAGCCGTGCGATAGAATTGTTTAATTCTGGAGATGATAAAGGTGCTAACGCCGTATTAAAGGAAGAAGAAATTGATAGTGATATAGAGAGAAACATTAAACTAATTGAATTAGGAGAAGAAGGAAGAAAAGGACTGATTATCAATATAGACGAATATAGGCTAAAAATTAAAGTATTACATTGCAGCCTACATAAGGAAGATTATGAGAAAATAATAACTTTTAGAAAGAAAGTTATTGATTTATGTGTTCGTATATATGGAGAGTGTAGCATTAATGTTGCTGAAGAATATCATGAATTAGCAAAGGAATATGAGCTATTAGACAATTATACCGAAGCACAAAAAAACTATGAGAATTCCATTGAAATACAAAAAGCCCTGGAACTTACTGATACCCTATACTATGCGGACACATTACGTGGACTTGGAAAGTTACACGTAACAAACGAAATGTACCTCAAAGGCAAGCCTTATTTGGAGCAGGCGCTGACTATCATAGGAGACAAATTTGGGGCTAAAAACCTTACATATGTGAAGTCATTGAGAGACATGTCAGTGTTCTATCGGAATATGGATTTTTATGATGAAGCAATAGAATCTGCAAGTAAAGCACTTGATATTGCCGAGTCATTACATAACTTTGATAAAAGCTTGTATAATTCAATTAAAAGAGATTTGGCTATTGCATACGCTGTTAGAGAAAAAAAGATTGTTTATGATGATCACTTTACGACAGAAAAGGATAAAAACGATTTCATCAAAGCGGTTAATCTTCTCAAAGAAGTTTATGACTCAGAAATAGAAGATAAAAAGGCCTGTATTAACAATCTTTATTTGATTGGGCAAGTCTTAGAAAAAAACCATGGTTGGCCTTTAAAAGGTGACCCTAAGCTGATTGAAGCAGCAGATTATTATACGAAAGCATTAAAGATAGCGAAAGAGATTGATGGCAAAAAATATATAAGTGAGTTATTAAAGCGTATTGGAAAAGTTTATAAAGAGTTAGAAACACCTGAAAAAGCAGAAGCTTTGGGGTATTCTTATCCAATAGCAGAAACAAAAGACAACAAAACCTTAAGTGAAGCCTTTATTGAATATAGGGAGAAGCAAGAAAAAAGCGACCTTGAAGTTGCACGAACGATTGCGAATCTCTATTTAGATAAATTTCCGCGAAATCAATCATTTGGAATAACATTATCATCAACAGAAGATGATAGTGAATTGACCTTCTATCATGAACTGTCTATAGAAGAAATAGATGTCCTACGCAAATGTTCAACGATTGCTTTTGAAGAAGATTGCACCATAGATGAAATTCTATCTGAAGAAGGACATGATGAACTGGCAGAGAGACTGGTTGATCACGGTACTCCACTGCCTTTGAACATTATAGATTCAATTGATTTTGACAATCCTTTAAAATTCACAAGGTTTAGCTTTCAATCAATAAATGATGATGGAACATTAGGATACAAACGGAGAATTGGCACACCTTTAACGGATGACGAGTTTAAGGAGATACTCATAGAACTTCTTCTCAACAAGAATCGTTATTCCATGAACATGCTAGTATATCATAAGCCTGAACTTTGCCAAAAGATAATAAAGCATATCACATATGCAAGTATGGATAATCAGTTTGAAAATTGGAATTCTTATATTGCAGATATGTGTGAACATAAGGACATTTGCGAAAGAATACTTAATCCTTTCAAGGACATCCTTAATATTTTCAATTCTGAAGACAAGGAAATATCCAATTATGCATTACGTCACCAGATTGTACCTGATGATGACAACGAAATATATGCTAACTATGAAGAAACGGATTCTTTCCATTGTCTAATGAATTTCCAGGGAACGAGATTAGTATTCGAACAAGAAGGCATCACTTCTATAAAAGGGAATTTTCATGATCTTGAGTGCTTTAATATAGATGCAAAAAAGTTGATGGAAAAGTTTTCACTAAAAGACCCCAAAGAAATATTGCCATATCTTAAAGAACATTACAATACTCCTGATTGTTTTTACCGTATAAAAAAAGAGTTTGAAGCATGAACAATCTCATAGACAACCGACAGATACGTGTATTCATATCCTCCACATTCCGCGACATGCAAGATGAGAGGGATTACCTGATGAAACGAACATTCCCGAAGCTCAGAAAGCTTGCGGCTGAACGTGACGTAACACTTACCGAACTTGACCTCCGATGGGGTATCACAGAGGAGGAAGCAAAGTCTGGCAAGGTCGTTGAAATCTGCCTTCGTGAGATTGAAAACTCTATACCCTTCTTCATTGGCATCATCGGCAATCGATACGGATGGGTTCCTTCAAGAGAAGACCTTGGTGGGAGTGTTACAGAACGCTTTACTGACGTTAACAAATATATCGAGCAACATCTTAGTGTTACTGAGATGGAAATGCAGTTTGGTGTATTAGCACGTGAGGAAGACATGCATGCTTACTTCTATATTAAGGAACAAGAAGAGAAAGATAAGCAAGACTATCCTGAGATGCTGGAACGATTAAAAGAGGAAGTGAAAGCTAGTAGATACCCAGCCAACACATACTCATCACCAGAAGACCTGTCTCAGCAGGTTGAACACGCCTTTTCAAGCCTATTAAACAAACTTTTCCCCAAAGTAGAACTGTCTGATTTGGAAAAGGAACGTATCGGCCAAAGAGCCTTCATGAATCAACTATGTATGAACTATGTCAAAGACGAACGGTATTATAACGCATTAGAAGAATGGATAAATGACATAGACAACTCCCATTTAGTAATCACAGGAGCTAGCGGTTTAGGAAAGAGTGCTCTGATAGCAAACTGGATAAAAAATACTCAACAAGAAGAACAATGCTTGGAATTGGTTTACACATTTGTTGGTCAAGGTTATGGGACTGGAGATATTGTTAATTTAATGGCATACATTAATAAGGAAATATGCGAGAAATATCAACTAAAAAACACATTAACTGGGTATAGAAGAAGTTTTAGAAATACAGAAATGTGTCTTTCCAACACACTTAATCAAATACAGAATTCTAATCGTCCACTACTCATAATAGTTGATGGTATAGACCATATTATTGGACACACTAACTGTATTCTTTTCGAATCAGATTTTAAACAAATAAAAATACTTATAACAAAATCAGATAAGCATATTGGAGATGTACGTTTCCCCCAAAATACAAAACAAATAGAAATCCACAATCTAAACAAAGAAAACAAAAGATTGTTGGTAAAGAAATATTTGAGTTCGTTTGGTAAATCATTGACCAGCGAACAATTAGAACGAATAGTATGTAATCCGAATACGGACAACACACTAATACTTAGAAATTTGTTGGATGAACTGATTTGTTGTGGTCATTATGAAACATTAGATTCTTTAATTGATGATTATATTAATCAAGTTGACATAGTCGGTTTCTATCAAAAGCTATTATCTGAATATGAAAATGACTTCACACAAGATATTGTTCAAAAAACACTCTCTATTATAGCATTGTCTGAGAATGGTCTGGAAGAAAATGAAATAATTGGTTCCATGAATCTAAAGCCTATAGAATGGAGTCAATTATTTAATCGCTTATACAACAATTTTCAGATGCCATTAGGTGCAATTGCTTACGCAAACACCTACATATATAATTCGGTACGAAGCAGGTACTTAGATAATAATGAAGTCTTTGAACAGAAATGTCGTAGGATGCTAATAGACAAGTTGTCACAATTGGATACCAATCATGCAAAAAAAGAATTGGCATTTCAATTAATGATAACTGAAAGATTTGATGAACTGCATAATCTTTTATTAAAACTTAATTTTCTGAAAGTTCTATCGTCCAAACTAGTTATTTATTGGAAAAAACTATTATCAAGTAGCAAATATTCGCTTTCTGACTACAAACCACTATTTGAGAACTATAGTGGGAATGACATTTCCGAATTATTGGATATAATAATACACTTGTGTGAAGAAATGGATTCACCAGATTCCATGCTCATATATCTAACACAGAGATTGGAGCATACCGCTGATGATGATGACAAAGCCAATGTGTATTATGAAATTAGCAGGGCATATGAATTAAAAGGAAATTACCAGCAAGCACTGAAAAATCAGTCTTTGCAGATAGAAGTATATGGTTTACTATATAATGAAAATAAGCAGCGATTTCTTCACCGTTTATCCTTTTCATATCGAAGGGCCAGCTATTTATGTGAAAAACTAGGGGAAGACATAATGGCATTGAATTATAAAGAAAAAGAAATGGAATTAGCACCGCAAGATGTCGCTTATAATAAATATGGATTGGTATACCACATGAATAATTTGGCAGAAAGCTTTGTTAATAACAATATGTTTGATAGAGCTTTACCATGGGCAGAAAAGGTCGTAAATACCATTCCAGATGACCCTGACTATATCGAACTCCTTGCGATAATTTATCAGGGACTAGGAAAATATGAAGATGCCCTTGAGAAATTCAAGTTATGCTTGGAACTCAAGAAAGAAGATGACGAAGACGAAGAGAGCATCCATGAGACGGAAGAGAAGATTGCTGCTCTGAAGGCTGAGATAGAGAAGAATACTAAACAATCATAACAACAAACATATGTACAACCAATTAGATATAGCTTATACCCAAGGGTATGAATTGGCAAAGAGCGAATACGAGAAACTGACCGCTATACCCTCGACCAGCCAAGAGTGGGTTGCGTTTTTTAACAACGTTACTCAGGGGCTTCCCGTTATGGAAGCGATTTGCGGCGTTGCCGCGTTTATCACTTCCTCAGAAGTGAAGAATGTTAACGTGGGTCAGTTTAATAAAGAATTAAGGTCTCTGGGCAATGCTCCAAAGCAGTATCGTGATGATGCTCATTTCATTGGTAGATTGTTACCCCAACCTGACTATTATGACGCTCAAGGAGAAGCCATTGAGATTCCTGCAGATCTCCGGCCAGACTGTAGCTACGATTCCATTTTCGACCACGGGACAGGAAAACTTGGGAGAATCTATCTGAAAGAGATGGGCATGAAAGCCTATTTCCCTCACTACGACGTTTTCGACTCAGATAACCCCGATGAGTTAATATGCGATGGAGCCCTGTTTGACGAAACAAACGTTAAAATATCCGAGCTTTTGTTCGCGCTTCAGCAGGTTCTTCACCCTAACAAGGATAATAAGGAATTATCTGATGTCATCGAACGATGCAGACAATTCGAGAATGGCCGTTCCCCTATGGTAGCGCTCTTAAAGAAATATGGCATAGGCGTTATTAACCTTTCGGCTAATGGTTGGAGTCATATCAACTGCGGACATATACATGATACTGCACTATATGCGGTGATTGATGATGACGATCACATCAAGGTCACGTTAAGACCAAACCGATATCTTGATGAACGTGATAATCCCTTCGATGCCACAGAAGCAGGATTCGATCTCTCCGACTTCGTCAAAGAAGCCATCAACAGAGCTCGAAATTCGAAAGCCTAAAGGAAAATCGAGTCTTCACTACAATGACTAATACATTAATGAAATAGCAATGAGAACGAACCTGATTGAAAATAGACAGATACGTGTATTTATCTCATCCACATTCCGCGACATGCAGGATGAGAGAGACTACTTAATGAAACGTACATTTCCGAAACTTAGAAAGCTTGCGGCTGAACGTGACGTTACGCTTACCGAACTTGACCTCCGCTGGGGTATCACCGAGGAAGAGTCTAAATCCGGGAAGGTCGTGGAAATCTGTCTGCGTGAGATTGAAAACTCTATACCCTTCTTCATTGGCATTATCGGCAACCGATACGGATGGGTTCCTTCAAGAGAAGATCTTGGAGGAAGTATGACAGAACGCTTTACGGACGTAAACAAATATGTTGAACAACATCTTAGTGTTACTGAGATGGAGATGCAGTTTGGCGTACTCAGCAGAGAGGAAGACATGCATGCCTATTTCTACATCAAGGAACAGAAGGAGGATCCAGAGAAAGTGGATTATCCAGAAATGCTTAACCGTCTGAAGCAAGAGATAAGCAAGAGCAAATATCCTTCCTCTGGCTACAAATCTCCTGAGGATCTTGCCAAGCAAGTTGAAGTAGCCTTCATAAAACTCCTTGACACGTTGTTCCCTGAAGGTAATCTTTCTGAATTAGAGAAAGAACGCATTGGACAGAGAGCTTTTATGAATCAACTATGCCTAAACTATATCAAGGACGAAAGGAATTATGAAGTTTTAGACAAATGGCTTGCAGACGAAGATTGCCATCAATTCGTGGTGACCGGTGCGAGTGGACTGGGAAAGAGTGCCTTGATTGCCAATTGGCTCAAGGAAAAACTCACAGACAACAACTGTGAGTACA